>UMFS01055972.1_pt1 | contig 16440 bp, 9 predicted proteins | sample 1965071 | NCBI WGS metagenome assembly UMFS01 (sample SAMEA4836052, study PRJEB28245) | human gut metagenome | biome: gut microbiome; material: fecal sample | place: Denmark | collected 2008
GAAAGCTTCGCCAACGCAAGGGCCATGGCAGAGGCCTGTGGCGTGCCTGTCCCCCGTGCAAAGAAGTGGGTCGTCGCGCTTGTGGCGCTGCCCCTCGCGATCGTGTGCGGCGCCTATATCCCGCAGCTGGCGCAGGGAAACATCGAGATGCAGGAGAACGCCGCGGCCGCGGCCGAGCAGATCGCCATCGCACGCAAGGCATTAGAGCCCTCATGCGAGTACGTGTCCGCCGATGACCCCTACGAGCGATATCAAGATTACGGCTATCACGTCCGCGGCTATCTGCACGACGGCGACTCCGATGCCCAGAAGACCTATACGTACCTGGATTTTGACAACAAGGGAACGCTCACGGAAGTGAGCTACGCGGCAGAGATCGACCCCGACGCGAGCCTTGAGGACAACCTCGCCCGCATCGAGCTCGACTTGGACGAACTTTCCTCTGTCGTCCAAACCGTAGACGTCAAGACCGTGAGTCCCGAGCTCCTAGCACCGCAAAAGCTCCCCGAAGAGTTTAGGCAGGCTTTTTTGAACGGTTCGCTCTACGAGAGAATCTCCATCAGGACGAGTGACAACCCCATCAAAACGTACTATTCGTTTGACACGGATCCCGAGGATGAATTTGACGAGTACACCCATCCAAGCATCCGTATCACATTGATGGGCAAAACGAGCTAGCCACCCAATGTGACAAAGGGACTGTCCCTTTGTCACATTATTCGGAGCGTAGGGCTTCCACAGGGTCTTTCTTGGATGCGCTGCGAGCCGGCAGCAGGCCGGCAACGACCGTCAGCAGCACCGAAATTACAATGAGCATCAGCGCGTCTTGAACGGGCAGGCTCATCAGGTTGGGCACCTGCTTGGCCGCAAGCGCCCAGGCATTAACCGGAAAGCTCACGGCCACCACGACGACAATGGCAAAGACGCCGGCAATGAGGCCTTCGATAAAGGTCTCGGCATTAAATACGTTGGCCACGTTGCGCTTTGACGCGCCGATCGCGCGCAGGATGCCAATCTCCTTTTTGCGCTCCAGCACGCTGATGTAGGTGATGATGCCGATCATGATGGAGCTCACCACCAAACTGATACTCACGAATGCGATGAGCACCAAGCTGATAGTATTCACGATGTCGGTCACCGAGCCCATGATGATGCCCATGTAGTCGGTATACGAGATTGCCTGCTCATCGTGGCCAGCAGCTTTGACCTGCTTGTTGTACGCATCGATGTAATCGAGCACGCGCTCCTTGGCCTCAAAGTCGCGCGGGAAAATCTTGACCGAAATGGGGTCCGCCTCGTCCGCATAGCCCAACGTGGTCAGATTGTTGTCGTAGGTGAGCTTCGACGCCTTGGCATAGCTCATCATGAGCGAGCTCAGATCCTCGGCGTCCATGTTGAAGTGGATGGCACGAGCAAAGGCGCCCGCATCCACGCGCATGGCGCTCGCCAGGTTGGCAAAACTCGAAGACATCTGCGTCGCCATTTGGTCCATGAACCCTGCCGCACCCGCCTTGAGCTGGGTTGATACCGTCGTCGCAATCTGCTCGCTGACCGCCTTCATCACCTGATCCATAGACTGCTGCAAATACGGAGCCAGCTGCTTTTGCACATAGTCGCCCATCACCTGCTGCAGACGCTCGGCCAAGGCATCGCCGCCCAACGCCTTGAGCTGAGCCAGGCATTGCTGGGCTGCGGCATCATTCTCAAGATACGCCGAGAATGCGGCAGCAAGCTTTGACGCGTCCTTAAGATCTTCGGGCGACAGCGCCTTAAACTGATCAGACTGCAGAAAGCCCTCAAACAGCTGGTTGGCAAGCGTTCCTACCTGCTGCATCTGCTCGGGCGTGAGTTCCAGACCGTCAAAGATGCCCGAGAAATCTGGGGCCGGCGCTTTGGCCATGATGTCGCTGAAGTCGATGTCCTTCCCAACGCCCGAAAGGTCAAGGTCCAGCCCGGACAAGTCGATACCAGAAAGGTCTATACCGCCGGCCGCACCCGAGAGCGCCGACGTATCGAACGAGAACGCACTCTTCAGCGCCGCTTCGTCCACACCGAACATGCTGCCCAAATCCACGCCCTGTTTGGCCTCGCCTTGCAGTTCATCGAAAGACTTGCCCGTAAAGACATCCGTCTCGGGGTGGGCAAGCTGCTCCTGCACGATTTGCGAATCGGCAGCACGCTCCATAAGCTGGCGAGTCAGCGCATGCGTATAGGCAATGCCCGGGGACAATGCGCTCGCGTTTGCCGCCTCGTTGGGTCGCACCACGCCCACAATGCGCACGTCAATACCGTCGGCAACCTTGGCTTTCATAAAGTCGGCGTCGCCAGACATGTCAGTCCACATGCCGGTCTCTTCGTTTTTGCGATAGGCATCGGCCGGCGACAACACCTTAAACGTCGTGGACAGTGCATCGTCGTAGGTAAAGTCGCTGCCGGTCTTGGGCGTCTTGACCTTGCCGTCGGCCGTCATGGCACTGTTAACCAGGTCGTTGAGCTCATCGATATCCAGCGCGCCGATGCTGTAGAGCGTGTAGTCGCCCACCGTTCCGCGGCTCGAAAGCACCATCACGGCCTCGTTGGCGGACGTAGGCCAATGGCCGGCAACGACATCGTACTGGCTGTCGAGCAGGCTCTGGTCGTCAATCATCTCGTTAAAGACCGACGTTCCCATGGAATCCATGCTCACCGTTGCCGCCGAGCTCGCGCCTCCGCTCATGGCCTCGGTCATAGCGTTGGGAACAAGGCGAACGGGCTTCTCGTCGCCCTTACTCGAACGATAGACAACCGGCGTCACGCCGTAACCATACTGAATAGCGTTGACCTCTTTGTCGATACCGTTGCCGCCGTCGTCAAGCCATGCCTTAAAGCTCGTCATATCGTTAGATTTAACACTTGCGAACATGTCCTTTACGGCCGTGACCACAGGGATCTTATCGGTCCCCTGAGCCTTGCCGCCGGTAGCGCCATCGGACGAGTCCTCGCCCTTGGACGCCTCCTCATCCGTGCCCCCCTGTCCGCCCATCATAGACGACAGGTCGTAATCTTGTTTGGAAATCGTAAGCGGGTAGCTTGAGAGCGTATCCTCCTCGACCTTTTTGATGTAGCCGTTTACGCCGTTGGACAGCGCCAGAATCGCCGCAATGCCGATAATGCCAATCGAACCCGCAAAGGCAGTCATGGCCGTGCGGCCCTTCTTGGTCATGAGGTTTCGGGCAGAAAGCCCCAGCGCCGTCACAAAGCTCATCGAGGTTTTGCGCGTAGGCTTAGCCTCGCGACGCGCGGCCTTGACAACATCAAAGGGGTCGGAATCGTCGGTGATCTTGCCGTCCGCCAGGTTGACGATGCGTGTGGCGTACTGGTACGCCAGCTCGGGATTGTGCGTGACCATAATAATCAGGCGGTCGCGCGCCACGTCCTTGAGCAAATCCATAACCTGTACGGATGTCGTTGAGTCCAGGGCGCCGGTCGGCTCGTCTGCCAGCACGATTTCGGGATCGTTGATCAGGGCGCGGGCGATGGCCACGCGCTGCATCTGTCCGCCCGAAAGCTGGCTCGGGCGCTTGTTAACGTGCTCGCCCAGGCCAACTTTCTCCAACGCCTCGCGCGCACGTTGGCGGCGCTCGGCATGTCCCACGCCCGTGAGCGTGAGCGCCAGCTCCACGTTTTCCAAAATGGTCTGATGCGGAATGAGGTTATAGCTTTGGAACACAAAGCCGATGCGGTTGTTGCGATAGGCATCCCAATCGCGATCGCGAAAATCCTTGGTCGAGATGCTGTCGATGAGCAGGTCGCCGGAATCGAAATGATCGAGCCCACCGATAACGTTGAGCATCGTAGTTTTACCCGAACCCGAGGGACCCAGGATGGCTACAAACTCGTTATCGCGAAAAGACAGGCTTACGCTATCGAGCGCTACCTGCGTAAACGACTGCGTAACGTACCTTTTGCAAATAACTCTGAGATCCAGCATGGACGGCAACCTCTCTCGCGCGGGCGCGCTCGCCCGCTCCCCCGCCGTTCACGTTCGGCGCGTTTGTCCTACTCTATCCTCATTTTTGGCCGATACCAGTGAGGAATGTAACGAACCGCGCCAAAAAACGAACGGGACAGCACGCCGCATGGCGCACCATCCCGCATATAACATCCCCGATGCGACAAAGAGGCTGTCACTTTGTCACATTCCAATGCGCGCTACTTTTCGAGCCCGCACGGCATAACGTTAGCGCTGCCGCGGCGAGCCTCAGTCACGGCTGCAAAGAAGCGATAGCCGCCCGAGAAGTTAAAGCACTCAAAGCCATGCTGCGCCAAAATGCGGCAAGCAATGTAGCTGCGAATGCCGCTCTGGCAAATCACGTAGACCGGCTTGGCCCGGTCGAGCTCGCTCAGGCGATTGCGCAGATCATCGACGGGAATGTTTACGAAACCATCGATATGCCCGCGCTCATACTCCCCTTCCGTACGAACATCGAGCAGCTGCACGCTGCCATCGCGTGGCAAGTTGGGCTCATCCTCCCAATGCCACTGCGCCAGTATGCCGCGATTGAGGTTCTCGATCATAAAGCCCGCCATATTGACGGGATCCTTCGCCGATGAATACGGCGGCGCGTATGCTAGGTCCAAATCCTTAAGCCTATCGCCGCGCATGCCTGCCTGGATGGCAGTCGCCAGAACGTCGATACGCTTGTCCACACCATCGATGCCCACGATTTGCGCACCCAGCAGGCGCAATCCCTGCTTCTCGAAGACAACCTTCATGGTCATGGGCGTTGCACCCGGATAATAACCCGCATGCGAACCGGGCGACAGGACCACGCTGTCGCAGTCAATTCCCGCCGCGTGTGCCGCCTTTTCGGATAGTCCCGTGCTTGCCGCCGTCAAGTCGAATACCTTGATAACCGATGAGCCCAACGATCCGAGGTAGCAGCTGTCCATGCCGGCTATGACATCGGCGACGACACGCCCCTGCTTGTTGGCGGGGCCGGCGAGCGAAATGACCGCGTCCTCGCCGGTCACCTGATGCGTGACCTGCACGGCATCGCCCACGGCATACACGTCGGCAGCAGAGGTCTCCATGCGGTCGTTGACCACAATAGCCCCCTTGATGCCCAGTTCGAGCCCCGCCTCTTGCGCCAGATGGCTCTCAGGTGCCACGCCAATGGCAAGCAGCACCATATCGGCTCCGATAGGGTCATCGCCCGCAACATGGGTGACAACGCGGCCATCAACTTCCTCAAAACCTGTCACATCGGCCTTGAGGCGCAGATCGATACCGTGCTCACGCACCTCGGTATGCAAAAGGGTCGCCATGTCGTAATCCAGGTTGTTCATAAGCTGGACGGGACGCTGCAGAAGGGTCACCTGGAGCCCCAGCTCGCACAGATTCTCCGCCGTCTCGACGCCAATGAAGCCGCCGCCGATCACGACGGCACTGCTCGGTCGCCGCTCTCGAACATAGCTGTGAATACGCAGCGTGTCCTCAACGGTGCGTAGGCTAAAGATTTTATCCGAGTCGATGCCCGGCAACGCAGGGCGGATCGGCTTTGCACCCGGCGACAGGATGAGCTTGTCATACGTCTCGACAAATTCCTCGCCCGTCAGCATATTGCGAACCTCGACCGTATGCGAATCGGGATGGATGGCAAACACCTCGTGACTCGTCTTGACCGCAATGCGAAAGCGATCCCAAAAGCCCTTGGGAGACTGCAGCGTCAATGCGCTCTCTTCTTCTATCACGCCGCCAATGTAGTACGGAAGCCCACAATTGGCATACGATACAAAACCCGTGCGCTCAAAGATGACAATTTGGGCCTGCTCGTCGAGTCTGCGCAAACGTGCCGCCGCCGATGCGCCGCCCGCGACGCCTCCAACGATAACCACCTTCATAGCTAACGCACCACCTTTCCCGTGTAGCCGCTTATGCCGCCGATATTCTTGACACTGCCATACCCAGAACGCTTAAGAAAACTCACAGCTTGGTTGCTTCGCGCACCGCTCGGGCAATGCACGAAAAGCTGCGTGCCCTTTCGACGTATACCCATGATGCTACCCCGAAGCAGAAAAAAGAGTCGCTGTTTCCAGCGACTCCCCTTCAGTTGTCTGTCCCACGGACTTACTGTTCGCTCTTCGCGAGTGCCTGATCGATCAGTTTGTTGAGCGCCTCGCGCTGCTCAGCGGAGTTGATGCCGCCCATGATCGGCTCTCCCACATTGTTACCGTTCTGGTCGATCACGTAGGTGGTCGGGAACGAGTACAGGTTGGAGGTGAACTTTCCGGCCTCGCTGTCCGACTTAAACCAGATGTTCTTATACGTCACGCCCTTCTTGGAAAGCACGTCCTTGGCATCGGCCACCTCGTCTTTGTTGCCATCGAGCGTAAAGGAATTAACGCCCACGACCTGGCCGCCCTTCTCGGCAAGCTCCTTGTTGAGCTTCTCCAGATCGCCCAGCTCTCCCACGCACGGCTTGCAGGTGGTAAACCAGAAGTTCATGACGGTGACCTTGTTCTTGGAGAACAGCTCGTCGCTGTTTACATCGTTGCCGTCCAAGTCCTTGCCCTTAAAGCTGGGGAACTTCGTCTCCCCGCTCTCGCCGTTAGTCATGCCTGCGGTCGAGGCATCGACGCTCTCCCCCTCGCCGGGCGTGCTGCCGCATCCGGGGAACTCCTTCTCCAGCGCCATGAGCTTGTCCTCGATCTCCTTGACCTGCTGCGCGCCGGCCTTAAGCGTCTTAAGCTCGTCAGCCGCAAACTGATCCTTGGCGCCCTCGATGGTATCGAGCAAGAAGTCACCGTAGTTCTTGCCGTCCTCAATCATGGGAGTGTCTTTGTTGGCCGCAAGGAACACCTTTTCCCATAGGGCGTTATCGCTCGCAAAGATCTCGTTTTCCTTTTGCAGCAGCTGCTGGTACAGCTCGGCCGCCTCCTCGGCACTCGACGGCTTTTGCGCTATGAGCTCGGCAATCTGCGCATCGCCGCTCGTAGCACCCTTCGCGTCGCCCTTGGGGGCAGAGCACGCCGCGAGAGTCAGCGCCAGCACGGGCAGCATCAACAGAGCTGCAATTTTTGACAGTTTCATGGTTCCTCCGTTTATATCGAAACTTATATAGGTACCTATTTGTTTTCGCAGGCTTGCGTGGACTGCGCGGGTTTGTCGCCCGTCACACCCAGCCCATAGCGAAAGCTAATAGCATCGACGGGGCACGCGCCCACGCATTTGCCGCAACGAATGCACTCGGCATGGTCGGGCGTACGCGTAACGTCCACGTCCATTTGACACACCTTGGCGCACTTGCCGCACGAGACGCATTTGCACTGGTCAACCTGGATCCCCAGCAAAGACACCTTGTTCATGAGCGCATAAAATGCGCCGAGGGGGCAAATCCATTTGCAGAAGGGGCGATAGAACAGCACGCTCAGCACCGCAACCACAATGAGGATCGCGAGCTTCCAGGAAAAGAGCTTTCCCAGCGCGGAGCGGATTCCCACGTTCATGATGGACAGCGGAATCGCGCCCTCGAGCACACCTTGCGGGCAGATGTACTTGCAAAAGAACGGGTCGCCCATACCCACATCGTTAACCACCAAGACGGGCAGCAGCACCACGGCAAACAGCAGCACGGCATACTTGATGTACGTGAGCGGCTTGAGCTTTTTCGTGGAGAGCTTTTTGCTGGGAATCTTATGCAAAAGCTCTTGTAGCCATCCAAACGGGCACAAAAAGCCGCATACAAAACGTCCCAGCAGCACGCCGATCAGAATGAGCGTTCCGGTGACGTAATGCGAGAAGCTAAACTTAGACGAGCCCACCACCGACTGAAACGACCCGATGGGGCACGCACCCGAGGCCGCTGGACACGAGTAGCAGTTGAGGCCCGGCACGCAGACGGCTTTGCCCGCTCCCTGGTAGATGCCGCCCTTGGCAAAGTTAGGCAGGTGAATATTGGTCGCAAGCGTCGCCGCCGCCTGAATCAATCCACGAAATCGCGCTAAAAGTTGCGATGCAGTGTTTTTTCTTTTATCCAATTCCGATACACTCCAAGCACAGCCTGATTGCCTTGGCCAGCACGGCATCTGCCTCGCCGCGCATAATTCCAAAGCCAACCATGGCTACCCCAACGATCAGCAAAGCCACCTGCGCCACAGGCTTAATCGCTTTGAACAATCTGACCACTCCTTTCGTTTCGCGACCCATTGGACCATACCGACTATAAAATCCGTGTTAAGCGTGAATGATTATGCAAGGAGAACGTTATGCGCATCTTGGTCATCGAGGACGAGCGGGCGCTGTGCGATGCGATCGCACGCAGCCTGCGCAACTTGGCCTATAGCGTCGACTGCTGCTACGACGGGCAGCAGGCCCTCGATCTGCTCGATGTCGAGACCTTTGATCTTGTCGTGCTCGACCTCAATCTCCCCCATGTCGACGGCATGACCGTGCTCAGGCAACTCAGGACAGCTGATTGTGAGACCAAGGTGCTTGTGCTCTCGGCACGTGGCGAGGTCTCCGACAAGGTAGCGGGGCTCGATGCGGGCGCCAACGACTACCTCACCAAGCCGTTTCATCTTGACGAGCTTGCGGCAAGGATTCGCAGCCTTACCCTCAGACGCTTTACACAAAGCGACGTTGTTCTAACCTGTGGATCGCTGAGCTTTGACACCAAGGCGCGCCTCGCCACAGTGGGCGACGAGATCCTGTCCCTCACGCGCAAGGAGACCGGCATCTTGGAATACCTGATGCTTAACCAGGGGCGGCCGGTGAGCCAGGAGGAGCTCATCGACCACGTATGGGACAGCAGCGTCAACAGCTTTAGCAACGCGACCCGCGTGCACATCTCGTCGCTGCGCAAAAAGCTGCGCGGCGCGTTGGGGCACGACCCCATCCGCAACCGAATCGGCGAAGGCTACGTTATGGAGGATGGCAAATGAAGCGGTTGTCGCTGCAGTGGCGCATCACGTTGATGACGGCACTGCTGATATGTTCGACCTGCGTACTTATGAATTGCCTGGTTGGCTACTCCGGCATGCGCTACATGGACTCGATTGGTGCAGAAGCGTCGGCGCACAGCAAGGTGGAGGCGGCCTCGCCCAGCTCATTTGACCCGACAAACAAAGAGCTCGACGACGCGCTGACCATCGTCGTGAACGACGCCCAAGAATCGTTTGGCGCGACGAGCTGGTATATAACTGCGGCGGTGACGCTGCTCGGCGGCGTGCTGGCCTACTTTGTAAGCGGACATGCGCTGCGGCCGTTGCGCTTCTTTGCGACGCAAGTCGAGAGCGTGCGGCCCGACAACCTCGCCGACACAAAAATCAGCGAGGACGTGCCCTCTGAACTCAGGCGCTGCAGCGCGTCGTTTAACGACATGATTGCCCGCCTTGACGAGGGATTTTCCGCACAAAGACAGTTTACGGGCAATGCGGCGCACGAGCTGCGCACGCCACTTGCGCTCATGCAGGCCCAGGTCGAGCTGTTTTGCGCCGAGCACCCCGACGTCGACGCCGATACAGCGAGCCTGCTCGGGCTGCTGCAGGAGCAGACCGAGCGAATGACGCACATGACAAAGACCCTGCTCGAGATGAGCGAGCTGCGCAGTGTCCCTTGCAACGATGTGATTGACCTAGCGCCGATGATCGAAGAAGTGCTCACGGACCTGGCACCCCTTGCCGAGCAAAAAGACATCACGCTTACAAGTGAGGGCGACGCGCAAACGATCGGCAGCGACACGCTGATCTATCGGTTGCTGTTCAACTTGACCGAAAACGCCATACGCTATAGCGCGCCCAACTCGACCGTGCAAATCAACGCCTGCGCCGAAGGCGACCGCGTGCTGCTACGCGTGCGCGACCAGGGGCCGGGCATTCCCGAGCAATACCAGACGAGCATCTTTCAGCCCTTCTATCGCGTCGACAAATCGCGCAGCAGGGCATACGGCGGCGTGGGGCTGGGGCTTGCGCTGGTCTGGGAGATCGCCGCACTTCACGGCGGCTCCATCGAGGTCGAAAAGAGCTCGGAGCGCGGAACGACCATGCTCGTGACTCTTCCCACTCGCGCACTCGGCTCATTAAAATAACGAACGGGATGGCACGCCGCGTGGCGTACCATCCCGCACATAATATCGAGGATGTGACAAAGGGACTGTCCCTTTGTCACATCTGCTAGTTCTCGTCGCCTACCAGCTGAGTTAGCTTACTCCCACTCGACCGTGCCGACGGGCTTCGGCGTGAGGTCGTAGCACACTCGGCAGATGCCGGGAACCTCGGCGGTGACGCGAGCGGTAATACGCTTGAGCAGCGCCCAGTCGAGCTCGGGCACCTCGGCGGTCATGACGTCAACGGTGTTGATGCAGCGGATGATGCAGGGCCAGTCGTAGGCGCGCTTACCCTCGCGCACGCCGGTGGCGCGGAAGTCGGGCACGACGGCAAAATACTGCCAGATGGTCAGACCTGCCTTGTCGATCTCCTCGCGCACGATGGCGTCGGCTTCGCGCAGCGCCTCAAGACGGTCGCGGGTGATGGCGCCAAGGCAGCGGACGCCCAGGCCAGGACCGGGGAACGGCTGACGCTCAACCATGTTCTCGGGCAGGCCGAGCTCGCGGCCCACGACGCGCACCTCGTCCTTGTACAGCAGCTTGACGGGCTCGCAGAGCTCAAACTGCAGGTCATCGGGCAGGCCGCCCACGTTGTGGTGAGCCTTCACGCCATCCTGGGACTCCAGGATGTCGGGATAGATGGTGCCCTGGGCGAGGAAGCTAACCTCGTCGCCAACCTTGCGGGCCTCCTCCTCGAACACGCGAATGAACTCGGCGCCGATAATCTTACGCTTGGCCTCGGGCTCCTCGACGTCCACGAGCTTATCCAGGAAGCGATCAGTCGCGTCAACATAGACCAGGTTGGCGTCCATCTGGTTCTTGAAGACGTCGACGACCTGCTCGCTCTCGCCCTTGCGCATCAGGCCGTGGTTCACGTGCACGCAGATGAGTTGCTTGCCGATGGCCTTGATGAGCAAGGCCGCGACAACCGAGCTGTCAACGCCGCCCGAAAGGGCCAGCAGGACCTTCTTGTCGCCGATCTGCTCGCGGATTGCAGCGACCTGCTCTTCGATGAACGCCTGGGCAAGTTCGGGAGTGGTGATACGCACCATGTCGTCGGGACGCTTGTTGGGATCCATGCAGAGCTCCTTTTCGGTTCGATGGGAATGCGTTACACGTATGCAAACGCACCGTCACATGACCTCATTATATGCAGAACGAGATGCGTTTCCCATCGCTGCGACAGAGCTTTTTACAGGGGTGGTATTTTTTCCTAATGTCGAGGTCAGCTAGGCTTCGGTAGCCACCTTGGGAGCATCGCCAATAGACTCTTCCTTTATACGTTCGGCACAATCGTAGGCGATACCCACAAATTCAAGTCCCGAGCAACAGGAGTACAATTGCTGCTATTGTTGCCAGCTGTTGGGAGATGGAAGATGGACTGCGATGGCTACCCATGCGTTCCCATGCCGTTGATGTGCACCGCCTTTGTGCCGGGGCAGATTGACGCTGCGGTTGCAGGCATTTCCGACCCCGATTCGCGCGCCATCGCCACGGCAGAAGCGCTGTACTTTCGCGGACAGGCCACGCTCGCCGCCGGGACAGCACGCCCCTATCTTGACGCCACCGATCCCGCACTGCGCTATTCCGCATGCTTTATCTGCGGATATGCCAGCCTGTCGCTCAACCGTATCGCCGACGCCCGCCGTTGCCTTGCGGGCATCCTCGATACGCCAACTGACGAGGAGTCGCCCGCCGTCCACGCCACACATATCCTGTTCGCCTCGGCCGCGAGCGTCTTGCTGCACTTGCCTTCCCCGTATTCTGCCGAAGAGTTTTATCCACTTGCGGCGCATCTGCCCGAAGGCCTGCGCCTGTTCGCCAGCTACGTGATGGCGCACGCCTTGTATCTGCGCGGCGAATACGGACGCAGCCTGGGCATGGCGGAAAATGCCCTGATCATGAAACAAGGAAGCTATCCGGTCTCGGAACTGTTCCTGCACCTGGCAGCTTCCATGGCATGCATGAGTCTCAAAGACGTCGACGCCGCAAAAACGCACTTCGGAGCCGCTTGGAACATTGCGCGCCCCGACGGCCTTATCGAGCTCATTGGCGAGCACCACGGCCTTTTGCAGGGGCTCATCGAGGCATGCCTAAAATCGCAACACCCTGACGACTTCGCGCGCATCATCGAGATCACGTACCGCTTCAGCTACGGCTGGCGGCGCATCCACAACCCCGATTCGGGCGAGGACGTGGCCGACGATCTAACGACCACGGAGTTCACCATGGCCATGCTCGCCTGCCGCGGATGGACCAACGCCGAAATCGCTCGTTATATGGGTGTGTCGCCGGGCACCGTCAAAAACCGCCTATCCGGCGTATACGCAAAGCTTGGCATCGGCACACGCGCCGAGCTGGTTGCCCACATGTTGCGCTAGTGGCCAGACTGCCCGGCGTATCGAAAGCGCTCCCGGGGGCGTGACGCTTTCGCGCACTCAAATTGGACATTTTGACCATCGAACGGCACTACCGCCACGGGGCGCCTTCTCGCAAAATTGGATTATTTCCACCGATACTTGCGGGATGGGAGCCCAAGATGCTTGATCGCCGTTCGTTACTTGTCGCCGGAGCGTCCTCGTTAGCGAGCATTATGTTGCCGCGCGTGCCGGGAAGCGCAAACGCCTTCATATTGCCGTTCGCGCCCACCGAAGCCCATGCCGACGAAAAAGATCCCTTCAGGGTGCTCGTGCTCTCGCGCACCATGTTTGGTGTGGTCGTGGTCGACGTCGCCAACAAGAATACGCCCATCACGGGGGCCCAGGTCACGCTCACATCGCGCTATGCCGCAGGCAAGCAGCTCACCGCCACTACCGATGACGAAGGCACGGCCATCTTTGAGGTCGCGCCGCTTTCGGAAGGCTACGTGGACGAGGCGACGCTTCTCGACGCGTACGACTTTAACGGCGGCATCTCCATTAGCATGGCGGGCTACCGCGATGTCGAGATTCCCCTCGCGCGTATCCAGGGTGGCACCGCCATAACCGCGCCCACACGTCCGCTTTCCGACGGCGAGCCGTACTTCCGCCAGCTCACATTCGACGAATGGGACATCCAGTACGCCGACGCTACGTTCATGGCATTGCCGAAGGACGACACGGCAAACGACCAACCCGACACGCACGCCTTTACCGTGCAGGCACATCTGCCACAGGGTGGACAGGCAACGCTGCATATCAACAAGGTAATGCCCGCCACGGGTAGCTCGCCCGAAACCGTCATGCAAATTGGCCAAGTCAAGGCCAGTGCATCGGGTTCGGATAATCTGGCGACGTTCACGCTCGAAGACACGTTCCTCGATGCAGCTTCGGGCCTTCTGGAGGAAGGATGCAAGTTGCGCTTTGTCCTCGACTACCAGGGCAAGACCTATACACTCTCCTCCCCCATGGCCGTTGTTACCGCGCCGGCCGCAAAGGCGGAATCGGGCTCGACCACTATCGTCCCCACTACCATGGACCAAGAGGTCACTCCGTTTGATTTCCCAGCGGCGTTTCCCGGCATCGGCGGCAATAAGTTCACGTGCTGGATGCCCTCGTTCCCCATTTTGTTCGATTTCTCGTTTGCCGGGTACGTGCTGTTTGGCGGAGGATACAAACCAGCCAGCTACATGAACGATTCGGGCAACCCTGATCCGGAATACTGGAAGAAATCGCCGCGTGAGTCGGGTGCCAAGCAGGCAAACCGCTACCTCGACGAAATGGAGGGGAAGTGGAATCAATATAAGAGCATGAGCGCCGGTTCGGGCACCGATCCAAGAAACACCAAGCTCCTTCGCCACCATTGCACACCGCTGTTCACGATGGATATCGCCACACAGCTGTACGGATCGCTCGCCTACGACTGGGTGGGCAAAACCTGGGGTGACAACAACGATCCCGCATACGGCAATATTAAGGCCCTCTTCCAGGTAAGAACCGATCTCAACTGGACCGAGCAGTTCACCTTGGGACCGGTGCCGTTTTTCCTAAACGTCAACCCTTGGGTGCTGGCGAAGCTGGCGCTCGCCGTGGGCGCCCACACGCACGGTAGCGGCGCGGCGTTTTTCAAGAACATTTCGCTCGATTATTCCAACACGTCGGGCTCGTTCACCATCCAGATCGGGCTTGCCGTCACCTTTGGCGCCGGCGTTGCAGGCGTCGCTTCGTCTGCCGTGCGCGGCGCCGCATCCCTCACGCTGTTCATTGGGTACGAGAAGGCAGATGGACACCAGCTTCCGCGACTGCGCGTAGGTGCAGACGTCGATGTCGATGTGATACTCCAGTTTGTAATGTTCAAGTGGACCACCAAGGCTTGGTCGGGGTCGTGGCCCACACTCCTCGATTCGTGGAATATGTCGGTGAACAATAGCAACCAGTATATGCTCCAGCGCTCTGAGCTCTCATTGGGTGGAGATACGCCTTATACGCTGGATGCCCGCTTCGGCTCGGCCGGCAACGCCGAGGCGGGCGGCGTGCCGCAATTTATCGCATCGGCCACCATCGTCACCAACGCCGAGCTGCTCGCACGCGCCGAGGTTAAGGCCACTGCCGTAAACGTCGCGCCTGCCGCGCGCGATTGGGATCAAGCGATCACGCGCATTGAGCTCGAGGCAGACGCGGAGAGCGACGACACGGGGCAAATCGAGCATTTCGTCCATGCACTGATAGAGAACGACGAAAACGCCGCGCCGATGTATGAGTACACCTATATCGGTCAGGCAACAAACGCCGTTGCGGACCCGAACGCCAATTCTGCCGGCGTGTCGGAGGACGAGCGTGGCGGCATAAAACCCTCGAGCGACAACGTGCTGTTTTCCGGCGTGCTCAGCGAAGCCCACATGAAGCTAACGATGATTGCCGGCGTAGAATGCCTGTTCCGTATCGCCTCGGTGCGCTACGGCGACAATGGCCGCTCGCGCCTGGTGGTGCACACAAAGGCAAACGGCACGTGGTCCGCTCCCACGCCCGTGGACTTTCCCCTTGGGTTTGGCGAGGGCGACGTGGAGCGCGACGGCATATTCGATTACGACTTCGACGTGGTGGAATATACGGACGGAAGAGGAAACCAGGACGCCTACGTGCTGCTGGTCTCGGGCGAGCGCCCCGCCGGCGACAACACCCTTTTCGATACGGCAAGCACAGCCGGCATACTGTCCGTTGTGCGCCTGCGCATAAGTAATGACGAGATCCGCGTTGTGTCGCATACGTCATGGCGCAGCATCTCGCGCGGCCGCCTGCAAGAGGATGGCTACCATTGCCTGCAGTGCCCGCGCATCACGGTAGGCAAGACGCTGATCGACGGACGCCTGTCGGGTGCCTACCTCCACCGCCGCGGAACCACCGCAGAAAAGGCGCTCGGCAGCGAGGCCGAGGTTGCGCTGGAATGCTTTACCCTGTGGTCGGATGATTTGGGCGACAGCCTGACGTTCCGCCAAGTTCTTCGCTTTCCGCAAGCACCGTCGAGTATCGAGCTGAGCGAGCCCGAGAATATCAACGGCAAAATGGTGGTGCCCGTTGCATACGAGACTGCAGGCGGTTGTGGCTGCGCATCGTACGCCGTGATCGGCCAGTCCATTGCGGGCTGGGGCGTTATGTCGCCAGATGCCACAGTACCCCACGCGGTGCCGTGGCCGCAGCACACGGGCTTTTTGGCTACCGTCAACGAGCAACTGCAGCATATTACTTGGACGCGAGGCGCATCGGCATTTGCAACGCAGCCCGTGGGTGCCGCAGGCTGTGGCCCGGCATCGTTTAGCGTAAGCAACAACGGCAGGTGCGTGCTCTATGTAGAGAACACCGATGGCAAGGTGGGACAAACCTACGACGAAGAAGGCAACCCGGTAGCAGTGATGGGCAAGCACTTCCGCATCTTCGCCAGCACCTTGGCAGGCGATCTGTTCACGGAGCCGTTCGTGATGTGCGAGCTGGACCATCCCGTCGATCAGATAACGACATTTTTAACGTCGGGAGGCATGCTCTCCGCGCTCGCCACGCACATTGTGAGTGCCGAGCAGAGCAAGGCGGAGCTGCACGGCATCGAAATGCCCTTGGTGGCGTGTGCCACTCCGACGGGCGCGGTCGCTACCTCGGGCGCGGTGGTGCCCGGAGCAGCAGGCGAATCCTTCATGGTCACGGTGCGAAACGACGGCAACACCTTGCTGACCGCCGGCACGATCGATCTGTACCGAGAGGGCTCCAGTCAGCCGTTCTCCAGCGCATCCATCGGGTTCGGAGTGAACGCACGCATGGCATCGATCTACGATCCAGAGCTTGCCGAGGACGCTTCGGCCAACGACATGACATACGTGAAGTACACGCTCGAGACGCTGGGCGCACATTTTGCAACGCACCCGCTGGTAGCCGACAGTGGCAACGCC
>UMFS01006670.1_pt1 | contig 15975 bp, 12 predicted proteins | sample 1965071 | NCBI WGS metagenome assembly UMFS01 (sample SAMEA4836052, study PRJEB28245) | human gut metagenome | biome: gut microbiome; material: fecal sample | place: Denmark | collected 2008
ACGTACTCTCGGTATCTGCGAAACTATCACCAATCTGCCTGAGTCAAACGGATATTGACAATCCGTTCCACTGCCTGCTCGTAACACTATTAACTGCTATCGCAGAATATCAGTTTCGCAATTTCCTATAATCGTGCTACATCATATAAAAAGCCACAAAAAAAGAATATACATAACTACCATGCATATTCTCAACATAAATCATTGCAAATCTATACCGACAACTTCCTACGCTGGCATTATCCATCAGGTTATAAGGGTTAAGATACGCAATCTACTCTCAGCCTGTTTCACGCACAAGCTCCCCCGCATCGGCTATTATACATTAAGTTTATAATTAGTGCAAGTTGTTTACAGTATTTTTATGGCAGAACTGTTAATCTTCATCAAACTATGGTATAATTATTTTAGAAAGAAATTTTTCAAAGTTATAATCTAAAAACAGACCAATAGGTCAATAGGTAATTGCGAAACTAAATATATGTTGTGTCAATTACACAGCTATAACAAATAATATCGCCGGCACGCTTTCGCTATGTTGTCGTTCGTAGCAGTACATAAATCAGCAAAAAACGCTGATTAAGTGCTGACGACGACAAAAATGCCGACTAACACTATTTGTTATATCTGCACAATTTAATCAAGATTTATGATAGTTTCACAAACGCCTAAATAGGTCAAAATGAAAAGGAGGGATTTCTATGGATATTGCAGCACTCTCTATGGGCATATCACAGGCAGATGTAATAAATAATGTTGAAACCGCAGTTCTTGCAAAAAGTCTAGATACAATGAAAGAAAGTGGAGCCGGTCTTATCGACATGATGAATCGTTCTGCTATGGAAAGGTCTGTCAATCCGGAACTCGGTGCAAATATTGATATTACGATATAAAACTGTTTTCTAAAAATTAACCCCCATCTATGTTGTGAATATTGTCATTATACAGATGGGGTAGTTTTTTATTCTTTTTTACTCTATTATTAAATGAGCTGTTGACCTTATAATATCAGTAAAATGTTGAACTTCTCCTTTAGAATATCTATTATTTTCTATCTTATAAGAAAGTAGCTGTCAACACAATAATTTTATATCTATATACAATAATCACTCCATCCACCCTCATCAGTCCCTACACAACTGTTTCGTACCATAAGTTTTCCCTCAAGCTCTGTCCTGACAACACTTTTATGTCCTCCACGCATACGGTCAACTAGAAGATATAATGCAAACTTCCCCATCTCCTCTTTAGGAAGTCTTACTGTTGTGAGCATAGGTCTTGTATATTGTGCTTCTTCTATATCATCACTTGCTATTATAGATGGAATATAATACCTGTTTTTATTTGTTTCAAGGAATTTTAACATCCCGATAGCCGTTATATCGTTTGCACAATATATTCCTGTCGGTCTGTCCTCCGACTGCATAAATTTCTGCATTGCCGCAAACCCCTCCGCTTCTGTCTGTCCGGTCTGTACTATATAATCTGCCTCCGGGTCGATGTCATGTCTGTGCAATGCCTCAAGATACCCACGATACCTCGCTTCATTGTAGCAGTCACCAACATAACCTATACTTGTATGCCCTAGTGATATAAGATATTCTACTGCCATCATGGCAACTTTCTTTCCGTCACACAAAACCTCATCAACCTCATAATTTGTTGAATTACGGTTTACCGAAACGACATTTTTAAATTTGTTATTGAGTTTTTTCAATGCGTCTTTATTACATTTACCAATGATTATAAGACCGTCACATTTCTGCTCAAGCTCATCATACATTTTATCTACCAGCAGATTAAGATCCTCATGGCGGCATTTTTTATCATTTGAAAAAACAGGCATATACCAGACCTTTGTCAATATTGCAACCTGTTTATGTATCTCACTTTCTATCACCCGAAGCAGTTCATTAAAAAACGGATCTGCCGTTGCCTTTTCCATTCGTGTCATAAGAACACTGACATAATAGACTTTTTCTTCCTTCTCCTTAACTCCCATCTTTAGATTTCTTGCAGCAGTATTTGGGGTGTAATTAAGCTCTATCGCAATCTTCCAGATTTTGTCACGAAGCTTGGGAGATGAACATTTATAATTTGGATTGTTGAGCACGCGTGAAACAGTCGAAGCCGATACACCTGCTCTCTCTGCTATTTTCTTGATTGACATGATTTTTTCCTTTCTTACTTAAGGATGTACTCTATGAACAACTTTTGTCTTTTCCCACTTACATTATATTCATACTCTTTCCCTAGGACAACAATAATATTTGAAATCGTTTTCACACACTGCAATCCCCTGATATTCAGGTATTTCATGATTATATACATATAATATTTCAGCCAAAAAATCCCCTGACATAGCTAATCAGATATCTGCACCCCTCTCTGCTGCCTGCCTGATAATGTTAAAATTGCTGGGTTTTGCGTATTTTCATCCTGTTTCCACAAACTCTCCCCAATTAACTTTATTTGTTCACATTTATTAACATATATTTCACATTTAAAACATTACAAGTTCACACTTCCACGATAATATAAACCCATCAAATGAAACAAAATCATTTGATAAGTGCTTAAATTTTTTTCATACCTTCTCCAAACAGTTAAGCGAAAGCTTGACTGTTAGAACCGCTTTCTCCAGCGGTTCTTTTTTTTCGGCAAAACAAAAAACGCAACTTTATGAAACTCAATTCACAAAACTGCGTTTTTTATCTGACACGCTGCCAACAGATAGCAATTTTTATGTAAACATACATTGCTATCTGCTTTTGACCCTTGCATCATGCTATTTAACAACGACACATTTTTCCCTGTTTCTACAGGAATATATACTTACATACAAACAATACCGCAAGTATATACATTAAAGGTTTAACTTTCTTTGCTTTTCCACAAAATACATTGATAACTACATATGATATAACACCGAGTGCGATTCCCTCTGAAATGCTATACATAAGCGGCATTGCAAGAAGTGCAAGATATGCCGGTACTGACTCTGTAAGGTCTGTAAAATCTACACTTATGATTGATGAAATCATAAGGAAACCTACAAAGATAAGTGCAGGTGCAGTAGCAAATGAAGGAATTGCAGTAAATATAGGTGCGCAGATTATCGCAAGCAGGAACATAATACCCGTTACTGCTGCCGAAAGTCCGGTGCGTCCTCCTGCAAGTACACCGGCTGATGACTCAACATATGTTGTAGTTGTTGATGTTCCAAGAACAGCTCCGACTGATGTTGCGATAGCATCGGCAAGAAGTGCAGGCTTGATTCTTGGAAGTTTTTCGTTTTCATCGAGCATACCCGCTTTTGTTGATACGCCGATAAGTGTTCCAAGTGTATCAAAAATATCTACAAAGAGGAATGCAAAAAGTACAACGATAAAATCAAGGATTCTGATGCTTGAAAAATCTGCTTTAAAGCACTGTCCAAATGTATCTCCAATAGCTGTAATATCTATCATCTTAAGTGTAGGATATAATGAATAAAATCCGGTGTCAGGATTCGGAACATAAATTCCGACAAGCTGGCACAACATTCCAAGTATCCATGTACTTAATATTCCGATAAGAATAGAACCTTTAACATTTTTTGCATAGAGAATAACTGTTATAAACAATCCGACAAGTGCAAGTAATGCTCCAATTCCTACAGTATGGAAATTTTTTGTAAATCTGACATAAGTAAGAAGTGTAGAATCATCAGCTACTACTATCTTTGCACCCTGAAGTCCGATAAATGCAATGAATAAACCGATACCTGCACTTACACCTTTTTTAAGTGAAGACGGAATTGCATTAAATATAGCTTCACGCACATTTGTAAGCGAGAGCACGATAAATATAAGACCTTCTACAAATACCGCAAGAAGTGCTACTTTCCATGAATATCCCATATTTGCACAAACTGTTCCTGCCATATATGCATTAAGTCCCATACCCGGTGCAAGTGCAAATGGATAATTTGCAAGAAGTGCCATAGCCATACAGCCGATAAACGATGCCATAGCTGTCGCAAGAAGTACCGCATCACGGTTCATTCCCGTGCCGCTCAAAATGTTTGGGTTTACGGCAAGTATATATGCCATAGCCATAAATGTAGTAAGACCAGCTATAACTTCGGTCTTTACATTTGTATTATTTTCCTTTAACTTAAATAACTTATTTAACATAAATAATTATGTCTCCTTTTTTGTATTCTACTTTCCCTCATATGTAATCAATGATGTCACATCATACTTAGCAAGTTTTTCTCTTCCTTTAAGACCGGCAAGTTCGAGCAGGAATAAAATCTTAACTACTTCACCGCCGAGTTCCTCGACAAGCCCTGCACAGGCTTCAATAGTTCCGCCTGTTGCGATAAGATCATCCACAAGAAGAACTTTCTGTCCCGGCTTTATTGCATCCTTATGAATTTCAATCTCAGCCGTTCCATATTCAAGGGCATACGATGCTGTAACTGTCTCACATGGAAGTTTGCCCTTTTTGCGGCACGGAACAAATCCTTTGCCGAGTGCATATGCAATAGGCATACCGAAAATAAATCCTCTTGATTCAGTACCGACAACAACATCAAAATCAACATCCCTGACAGCCTCTATCATGGAATCAATAGCAAGTTTAAGTCCGTCCGGATCCTGTATCACTGATGTAATATCACGAAACATTATGCCTTTGCTTGGAAAATCCGGAATACATCTTATATAATCCTCTAATTTCTTCATTTTATCTGTATCCTCCTTCTAAAATAAGCTAATAAGTAATTGCGAAACTAATTTTAGTTTGTGTTAATTGCACACATTATATGCATTTCGCAAATGCTTAAAATAAGATAATGTCACCTCTCCTATAAGGGAACAGTAACTGCATTTAACTATGCACAATCTTTTTTATTATAGCAAAAAATCACCATATTATCAATATTGGTAACAGTTCAGCCTTAAAAATAGTAACAGTCCTCATTTATTACATTCGTAAACCTGCCAGCAAGCTGTCAGTCGCTGCTATGCAGCTTGTGTTTACTTCATTTCATAAATGAAAGGCTATTCAGCCCCAAAAAACAAGTCAATAATACATTGAGCAAGCTCATGTATTATTGACTTATCTTTTTTGGGGCTGAACTGTTACTAAAATTAAAATAATGTAAATTTACAAATATATACAATGGCAAATACTATTAGGTACACAACCGGTATGCCACGATACAATCCTTTAAAGTCCTGTCTGCTCATAGTCATATGTAATATGATTGAAATAAATACATACCACAAAAGTACAGTCTGCCATACCGCTAATGCCGCACCATAAACAGTAAGATAATAATAAATCCCCGCACTTGTCAATGCACCGCAGAATACCGGTGCTATCGAAGCCAATGCCTGCTGAATTGACCTCATTATTATATTTCCCCTTGTCACATACTCGACATATCCGAGCCTGTCACCGTCAGGATGAAAGAATACTATTTTGGTAACTTTCGCTCCCGTAACCGTTGCAAGCAGGGCATGAGACAGTTCATGGTGGAATACTCCTATAAAAGTCAGTCTGTTAAATATAAAATAGGTGAAACTGTCGCCAAGAAAGGCTGCTGTCACCGAATAAAGAAGTTTTACAAACTGCTCTATGACAACTCCCGCACCCGGTATTGCAAAAGTCAATATCAATGCTGTCAAAAGATAGTTTACATATATATTATCCATAAATTTCTCCTGTATATCATAAATTAAATATCTGTTAGGCAAAAATTTGAGGTGCGGCACATCCGGTACCGCACCCACATACTTCTAAATATGCCAAGTTGTTAAGCTATTTTCTTTATTTCAACATCATCACTTGTTTCTCTCTATTTCCTGCTTCTTAATATAAGTGATAAAGCACATAACTCCGCCCCAACAAGGCAGATTATTGTAGGAATAGTCAAGCACAACCCCTTCTTTCACTCATTCTGTTATTTATTTTCGTACTATCAGCTTTCTTATCATATCTACCGGGATAATAAGCACAGCAAGCAACATTGACACAACAAGTGCTTTTACGCTGAGCATCGTTGTATCAAATACCGGACCGCCTATCTGAATGATAATTGTCTGCAATACAAATATTGCTCCCATTACAAGCCCAAAATTTTTATTCTCGCTTATATGCTCAAAGAGATTAAATCTCTCAGATCTTGTATTTAAACTATTTAATATTATCGAATAGATAAAGAAGGCAAACATAAATGTCTTTTCGTAAAGTTCAGGATTTTTGCATCCTTCAGGCATTACAAATGATGTTATACCGCCCACATTTTCAAGTATCAGTATTGAACCTAATGTGATAAATATAGCACTGACTCCTATTGCTGACTTGATATACCCGGTGAGGATATTGTCAGTTCTCTTTGCAGGCTTCTCGTCCATATATCTGTCAAGAATAGGTTCACCACCAAATGCCATTGCTGCAAGCGTATCCATTATGAGGTTTATCCACAAAATCTGCACGATTGAAAATGGCTCTGTCCAGCCAAGTATAGGTGCAAGTATATTCATAAGAAGTGTACTTATATTTACCGTAAGCTGGAAAATAAGAAACTTACCGACTGATTTTGCCATTGTTCTTGAGTTAAGTACGCAGTCTTTTATTGAAGTAAGACTGTTATTAAGAATAACTACATCACCGGCTTCCTGTGCAACTGCAGTTCCGTCACCCATAGCAAATCCTATATCAGCCTGTTTTAACGCAGGTGCATCATTTACACCGTCACCAGTCATACCACAAACATTGTCAAGCTGCTGTGCGATAGATACCAAACGTTTCTTGTCAAGCGGCTTTGCACGGCTTACAACTTTAAGATGTGGAAGTTCTTTCTTAAGTTCCTCATCTGACATTTTTTCAAGTTCTTCATGTGTGAGAACAACATCGTTCTTCTCATCCACGAGAATACCGGCTTCTTTTGCGATAGCCGTCGCTGTCTCCTCAGCATCACCTGTCACCATGACAACCTGTATTCCGGCACCGTTAAGCACCTCAACTGTCTCGATTGCATCTTTTCTGACATTATCCCTGAGACACAATACTGCAAGAAGTATTTTCTTTCCATCTGCTATCTTTGCAACAGATAAAAGTTTCATAGTACGCTTAGCCTGTGCTTCCATCTGTTTTATAACCTTTTCTTTGTCAGCAGCAGTAAACTCTTTTATGCTTCCGTCTGCTGTCTCATAGTGGGTAATGTCATCAATTATCTGCTCTGTTGCACCTTTCCAGTAAACTACACCGTCGTTAAGTTCCACGATGGCACATTTCTTTTCAGAGTCAAATCCATTATTTTCTTTAACTCTTTTTTCAATTTCATCCTCATCCGGCTTTGCATTGTTGGCAAGGGCATAAGAAAGAAGTGCCCTATCCATGTTGTTACTTCCGATAGCCTTTCCCTCTGATACTTTAGCAAGGTTATTGACTGTTATCGCATCTATAAAGTCAGCATTTAACAGTTTATCAGCAATCTCACCATCACCTGTGATAAATTCTACCAAAGAGAGATTTCCCTCTGTGATAGTACCTGTTTTATCACTGAACAAAAGGTTCATATAAGCGGAATCTGAAAATGCAGCTTTGTGGCTTACTAAAATATTCTTTTTATACATTGACTCAGTATTCATCGACTGCACAAGACTGTTCATCATCGGAAGTCCCTCCGGAACAGCCATGATAACGATAGAAGCCATAAGCATCACTGCCTCCGCAATAAGCAAAATAACAAATACCGGGGTAATTGCTTCATTCGCTCTTACGATATTTAACACTACCTGTAAAACACCTGCTATGGCTGCTGCTGAGACACCGAGTTTACCGATACCTGCAGCTACTACCTCAAGTTTAAGGCTTGAAGTGTCTTTTCTTTCCTCTTCCTCATTATCTGTAAGCGCCTTATTTATCTTACCAAGCTCTGAAGCATCGCCTATAACAGTTGCCACCATATAAGCCTCACCGCTTGTAACTACAGAACCCATAAACACTTTATTTTCTGATGAATAATCTGTCGACTCTGCATCATCCATATTGTCTGCTGCCACTTTTGACTCATCTCTTGACTCACCGTTTAATGCCGCCTGAGAGACTTTAACATGACCGTCAAAAATAAGTCCGTCAACCGGTACTTTGTCACCAGCCTGTATAAGTATCGTATCACCTTTTACGATTTCATTTGTAGAAATCTTTAAAAGTTTTCCGTCTCTCATTACTTTTGCAAAAGTTTTACTGTACTCCTCCTGCAAAGCTTCACTTCTTGAACTGTTTCTGTACTCCGACAATGTTGAAAAGCCCGTTGCAAGTGCTATTGCAAGAATGATACTCACGATTTCTATTGCATCGTTTCCGCCTGAAATAGCCGGAAATATAACACCAAGTACCGCAAGCACAATTTTAAGCAGAAGTGCAAAACATAAAACTTTTATCCATATATCATCAAATGCTCCTATAAACATTGATAATAATGACTCCTGTTGTTTTTTTGCAAGCTCATTTGTTCCAAACTCTGCTTTACTCTTAGCTGCCTGTTCACCGGACAAGCCTTTTTTAAGGCTGTCCTTTTTCATTATTTCAATCATGATTAGAAAATTTCCTCTCTTTTTTATATTCACGCAATACTTTCTTAAAGCATCACGGAATTACCTGCTATCAATTCTTTCTAAAATAAACTTTTTCTGACTTTCAGCATATGCCCTGTCACTTATAATGTCTGCATAATTCACTGATACTTGTATCCTTTGTCCCCTGACCTATGGCATTGAACTTCCACTCTCCGTTATGTCTGTAGATTTCTCCAAATATCATCGCAGTCATTCCCGAATAGTCCTCAGAAAGGTCGTATTTGCACATTTCCCTGTTTGTTTTTCCGTCAACTATTCTTATAAATGCATTTTTTATCATACCAAATTCCTGTTTTCTCTTTATACAGTCATAAATATTTACCACAATGACTATCCTGTCATACTCAGCAGGAACTTTTGAAAGGTCTATAAGTATCTGCTCATCGTCACCCTCACCGTCACCTGTAAGATTGTCACCCATGTGCCTTACAGTCCCTGATTTATGTTCGAGATTTCCAAAATAAACTACATCATTCTTATCGCAGAACTTTCCATCCTTTAAAAGGATTGCAGTCGCATCACAATCTATGTCGGCTGCTTGTGTTCCAAATAGTGATGCAAGAAAACCTTTCTTACTCTCCACAGCGTCCCAGCCAAGACCTACAAGTACATTTGAAAGACCGGCACTTTCCTTTGTAAGGCTTACCTTCTGCCCTTTTTTTAAGCTTATTGACATTCCATACCTCCTTTTTAGGCAACCTCAATTCCATAGTGTCCGCAAAGTGCAGCAAGCCCCCCCTGGAAACCGCTTCCTATCGCATTGAACTTCCACTCTCCGTTGTGTCTGTATATCTCGCCAACTACCACTGCCGTCTCGATTGAAAAATCTTCTCCGAGGTCGTATCTTATAATCTCCTCATTAGTCTCAACATTGACAAGTCTTATATAAGCATTTGACACCTGACCGAAATTCTGTCTCCTTGTCTCTGCATCATAAATTGTTGCCGTAAATGCGATTTTTTCAATATTGGCAGGAATATCAGCAAGATTTACCTCTATCTGCTCATCATCTCCCTCACCGTCACCTGTCCGGTTGTCACCCATATGCTTTATAGCACCTGATGGATGTTCAAGATTTCCATAAAATACAAACTCTTTTTCTGTCGGGCATTTACCATTTGAATCTACCATAAATGCGGCTGCATCAAGATCAAAATCAGCCCCCGAATCAAATGCATTAACATCCCATCCAAGACCTACCATAACATTTTTAAGTCCAGGATTTCCTTTTGTAAGATCTACTTTCTGTCCTTTTGATAAATTAATTGGCATAACTCATTTCCTCCTCTTTTTAAATGTAAAAATTTCATTAATATAAGTATAACACTAAAAGTATTTATCTAATACTTAAGTTTTTATTAACGCTTAACAGCACCGCCATATGTTTCCATAAACTCTTTCTTAATCTGGTCAAGTCTTGCTGCATCATCAATACGCTGTTTTCTGGCATTTTCCTGAATAGCTCTTGTCTCGTCAATGCCGTTTACAATGGTTCTCCATGTCTTCTCAAGCGTATCTATCTTTATTGAACTGCCCGATGCAAGTTTTGCCGTCATCTTTGACTGCTCAACAGTATTCTTTGCATTTTTTATAAGCATCTCATTTGTCTTTTTGTCAAGTTCAGACATTGCCTCTGCCTGTATCTTTTGTCTCTTTAACATAATAGCCTGTGCAAGTGCCTGCTTAAATACAGGTAATGTGACGATAAATGCAGAATTTATCTTTCTGACAAGATTCATGTTGCTGTACTCCATCGTCTTAATCATAGGAATTGACTGCATGGCAATATTCTCCGCAGTCCTTAAATCCTGTGTTCTCTGCTCAAGCATCATCAACGCATTATTAAGGCTTGAAAGTTCAAGCTGAATGGCATTGTCAGCCGTATTTTCATAGTCCTGCTGTCTCTGTGCAATATAATTTTCGAGTTCCTTGCATCCCTGCTCACCGGCAAGAATATATTTGACAAGTTCATGATAATAACCAACATTTGCATCAAACATCTGGTTTAAATTTCTGTTTGACTGTTTTATCTCACTCTCATACTGCTTAAGCTGAACATATATCTTGTCAACCTCATCACCCATTGTATGATATTTCTGTAAGATTTTTTCAAGCTGCTTTCTCAGATTTCCAAATAACTTATTAAAAAGACCCTTGTCCTCCCTAATCTCGTCAATATCAAACTTTGACATTATCTTTGAAAGTGCATTGAGCATCTCGCTCGACTCATCAATCTGGCTCATGCTCATACTGTTAAGAACTATATCAGAAGCCTTTGAAATCTCATCTGCTGCCTCAGCACCAAAAGACACTATCGTTTCAAGGTTGTTTACCTCGATAGTGCTGACAAGTGCATCAACCTCATCTGAACCCACAAGCTCGTTGTTCATCTGCTTTCTATCCTCGACAATATCATAAACATCGACCGCTTCAATCTCATTCTGAACTGCCGGCTGAACTGCTGCCGGTTCTTTTTTTCCAAAATCAAGTCCCATACTTGTCCTCCTTAATATTTTTGACTATCAATCTTCTTGACTTTCATTCAAGATGCGTCCCTCGCTTTCAGCTTTTAGTTCTCATCTTAAACTTTTGTTTAGTTAATATCTATTTTTTAACAGTCTGTTTTCACAAACTTCTGCAAACTGCCTGCTCAGAAATAAATATCTGTTTTTATTTTCTCAACCATGCCTGAACAACCTGTCACGCCATGATGTGTGCAAACTTAACGGAATACTTTCCCAGTCCGGTATCTGAATATCATATATATAGTCACCGAGCTGATGTTCTTCCATAAGTTTCAAATTGAAATATTTTTCCATATTGTAACCCGTAGGCACAAATAAAGCAACATCAAAACCGAGCAAATGCAAAAAAGTAAGATAAATCGTATCTTCTAAGGAAATCAGCTCGTCTGATGTATTTATATACAAAAGTTTTGGATTTTTCTTAGTAAAATCAAATGCCTGCAAAAGCCTTGTCACTTCCTTAGGCAGATTAAGAGCCACTGAAACTATAGTATATTCAGTTCCATTTTCAAAAGTCCCCTTAATATATTTTTGTGCTATCAAAAATTCCAGCTTGTCAAGAATATAATCCTGCATCTCATCACGCAGAAAACCATACCGGTATGCCCTGCTTTTTTTTATCTTGTTCCTGTGCAGCCTGCCATTCTTAAAAAATTCTGTAGCATATTCTTTAATCGGATTTGCATCTGTCGAAAGAATATTAGGAACTTTGTCTACAACAACCGTTTCAGGTGTCATAAGCTTTTTTAACATTATCATATATTCTCTGACATTTCCGTCTTTTACACCCGAAAACTTAGAAAAGATAACAGGAATATTTACAGAACCGTCAACAGTCGAAAATCCCGGTCTGTACTTAATCTCAGTCTCCCACAAAATCTTGATTTCCCTGTCCATAGTCTGCAATGAAACAGTCCGTGCTTTATCATACTGTTTATCCCTGAATATGGTATCATCGTTATACATAAGCGTGTCAAGCTCTCTCTCCGCATGGTATGCCGCCGTACCTATGTGCAGCCCCGAATTTTGTATAGGAAATTTATCTATGGCAAGCTGTTCCTCATAGTTTATATCATACAGAATATTATCCTCAAGTCGGCATCTCTCTGCCCTGTTTGGACATAAAATAAGCACATCAATCGGTGTCCTTGCAAGAAAATGCATAAACATAGCTTCATTTTCATCATTGCAGCCACCCATATAAATAAAACACGGTATGTTGTCATAGTTGAAATTCTTAAAAAACTGCGTCTGATATCTGTTAATAAAACAAAGAAGATATACGGCTTTATTCAAAATTTTATTTATATTTGCACCTGTCCCAAGCCTGTCCGCCTCTCCATAAACAGTATCCTCAAAAGAATTGATAAGAAACTCACTAACTATCGGATTTTCGGTAAAATTGATATTTAATTCAAGTCCCTTTACAAGCTGAAAAACATCACGGTAATTTCCTCTCCTTATCTTTGCAATCTCATCAACATCAGGCTTAGGTATCAGCTCACTAATGACAACAACATTTCGTTTCATAGCCTTAAGCGAAAGATAAAATTGATAAAGTTCATTTTCATATGTAAGTTTGTCCCAGACACCGTTTATCCTTACATAACAGTTTAAAAATATTTTATCTTTATCGGCCCTATAACCCTGTGCATTATCATCAGAAAACATCCCATTTCCCAGATTATTTTCTATATTTCTTATATTATGCAAATTCTGTGCATTTTCTATATTGTTTACTTTTTCTGTATTTCTTATATTATGCAAATTCTGTACATTTTCTACATTGTTTACTTTTTCTGTTCTTCTTTCGTTTTCATATAATTTCCTAAATCTGTCTTTTCTGACCCCTGCCGGCTGCAAAAAATCGTCAAGCCCATTGCCCTCTATCCAGACATTAGTGCAATTACGAGTAGAAACCTTATACGACATTTTTGGCTGTGAACCACCTCTGTCTGCCATACTATTTATATTGTCTGCTTCTGTACTCTGAACTTTTATATTTAAACTTTTTTTGTTCTGTAAAGATTTCGTACTCTTTTCTTCTGCCTGCGGTATTCCACTTTCTTGTCTTTGTATGTTCTGCACATCTACTTGCGAACCTCCCGTTCCATGACTTTTTGTTTCCTGTACTCCTGGCTGCAACTTTATCGTTCCATGACTGTTTGTTCCTTGTACCCATGACTGTGAATTTATCGTTCCTTGACTGCGTATTTCCTGTACTCCTCCTGACTGCGGTATTCCCATTCCTTGACTTTTCGCTCTCTGTACTTCTGCCTGCGAACTTACCGTTCCTTGACCATTTTCTCTCTGTGCCTTAAAATCATGGTTTTCAAGCATACTTTTTATACTAAAATCTGCCGCAAACTCTCTCACCATATTTTGCTCTGCCGCACCGTTTTCTCCCACATACTCAAAAGACTTTTCTAAATTTTCGTCAACCTTAAGATAAGACACATCTCCGTGTGGCTGCACAAAAACAACATCGCATCCCGCATCAGCAAGTATATTTATAAGCATAAATTCATAGCCGACAATATCTCCCACGAAAAAAATCTTTGGGATATTCTCACCGTTCATCTGCTCCACGACACCCTCAAATTTATAATAAAGCCAGCACATAAATTTAATATACGCATTTTTAAGCATATTTTCATTCTTACCGCTTCTTCGCAGTCCGTCAAGAACATCATATATCGCCCCTGCAATATTTTCACGCTGAATTGCCCTCATGCGTGGCAGCCATTTTTTCAAAGCATCAGAAATAAATCCCATGCTCATCTGAAAATCCCTCCCCATAATCTCCTGATAATACGAAAGATTACTTTCAGCCGGATTTCCTATCTTCCCGTCAATTACAACACCGGATTTTCTCGCCGCATTATAATATTTATAAATAAATTCATCTATTTTGTCAGATGTTTTATTAAAACGATAAAAATAAATCCCCTTTTCACTCCGTCCGCTAAGCGGGACAAAGAAATCGTCAAGGCTTTGAATTTTCATATGCTTAAATGACACTTTTACCACCTCAATATCCGTCGGTATTTGTATTTTTATTTAATGATATAATTGTAATCTCAATATTTTTGCCGTAATCATTTATCAATGTCATGATTTGCTAATCTCAATATTTCCTCACCCTGTATTTATTCATAGCAAATCCAAATACAGAACCGACAATTCCTCCGATTATATGTGTCAGATTTGATACATCATCTTTTACCAGAATTCCATCCCGTATCTGACCGCCTATATAGATAACTGCGACAAGAATAAAAGTAAGCGGAATTTTGCCATCTTCTATACTCGTCATACTTGCAAGCAATATAAACGCAAAAACAATACCACTCGCCCCTAAAAGAGCAACATTGGGAAAAAAGATAAAATGAATAAGTCCGGTGACAAATGCTGTCGTCAATATGACAAACAGTGTATCTGTCGAGCCATACTTTTCTTCAAGAAGCGGACCCACAACAAGAATCATCATAATATTACTAATAAAATGTTCCCAGTTTGCATGTCCAAGAACATGACCGAAAAATCTGAAATATGTCAAAGGATCTGACAAAGACGATCTATATACGCAAAATAATAACCTTTCTGAAACACCTCCGGTCATATAACCAAGCCCCAAAACCAAAAGACTCGCTATTGAAAAAATCAAAATAACCGGTGAATTAAATGAAATTCTTATACCTTTATTTTCTCTACCCATTTCTATCCCCTAAATAATTCTAATACTTTATCAAGTCAAATGCCTGATAGTATTACTATTTTAGTAACAGTTCAGCCTTGCATTTCTTACATTCATAAACCTGCCAGCGAGCTGTCAGTCGCTGCTTTGCAGCTTATGTTTATAATAACACTTATGTACAATTTTCTCAAGAAGCAAACATCTTTAACGATATTAATCCCCATAAATTCAACTAATACTTATCACACTTTAGATTTTGCCATATAAATTTTTCATTCTATCTTGGTCCCATAAATCGATTACCATTTAAATGTATCATATGCTCTGGCATTTTAGCAATCCAGACCTCTGTTTCCCATGCAAGTTCCTCTGCAAACCTTTTATATGTCTTAAAATCCAGAAATGCTGTTACAAATATTTTTCCTGCCGTGACATCTTTCGTCATTTCTGTAATTTCCAATATGCGTTTCGGATCCATCGGTCCTACAGATGTTACTGAGTCAACAAAATAAATCCAATTCTTGTCCTCACGATATAGCACTACATCCGGCATTTTATCATGAAGCGTAATCTTAAATCCAAGCTCTTTCAATTTATCAACATTTTTTACAAGATCTTTTTCTATTGTATCTCCAACATATAAACATTCAGAATTTGGTGCAAATCTTGGTGCAAATTCTTCAATAATAGCCTTCTGTAGTTCATTATGTTTACCAGCAGAAAACTTAAAATCCTTGCCATTTATATTTACCGGCATCATTGTCATCTTCTTTTTAGAAGCATATATGTCAATCAACTTCTCATGGTAATAAAGAAACCTGCTTATAGACGCCCTACATGCCGGCGTCTGCATAGTTTTCAGCTTTAGAGCAACAATCTCAGGAAGAGATTGTTGCATTAGGTATATCCTCTAACAAGCCAAAAAAACTTCCAACATATAATCATATTGGAAGTTTTTCTAAATAAAAATGCCGCAGACCGGAATCGAACCGGTACGGGTATCACTACCCACAGGATTTTAAGTCCTGGGCGTCTGCCAGTTCCGCCACTGCGGCATACAACAATATTAAATTGTTATAATGGGACCTACAGGGCTCGAACCTGTGACCCTCTGCTT
>UMFS01005334.1_pt1 | contig 15677 bp, 9 predicted proteins | sample 1965071 | NCBI WGS metagenome assembly UMFS01 (sample SAMEA4836052, study PRJEB28245) | human gut metagenome | biome: gut microbiome; material: fecal sample | place: Denmark | collected 2008
TGCCAGTGATCCGGCTACCATAGCTGTGCAAAGTGCTGCGCTTAACCATCTTTTTTTCATTTTGTTTACCCTCCTGTTAATACGTTTTTCACATATTGTTTATGTTTTTTTACGCTTTCTTTATGCTGATTTCATTATAAGGGTAAAATCTTGTTCTGACCATGGTAAATTTTTGATAATCCTAGTATGATTTTGACCTATACCGTAATTTTTTGTTATAATTCAGCCATGCGCTGGCTTGGAGATTATTTTTCCCGGAACACAGTATTTCGATACTCTGAAGGACTCTGCCCTGTGATCCTTCTAAACACTTTTGTAAAATAATTAGAGTCTTCGTATCCTACTGACTTTCCTATATCCTTAATATTGACGGTAGGTTCTTCTAACATTTTTTTCGCCATGGAAACACGGTATTCTGTAAGATACGCTGTAAAATTCTGTCCAAAACTCTGCTTGAAAAGCCGGCAGAAATAAGGCTCTGAATAATTCATCTTGTCAGCCAGATCCTGTACAGAAAGATCATACATGTAATTTTCACGGATATAGTCCCGTATGATCTCTGTTACTTTATTCATGCGCAGATTTTCACCTGCATCATCTTCTGCCAGTTCTTCCGGATCGTCCCGTTTTTCTTCCTCGGATACCTCTTCTGTCTTTTCTTTCTGAAAATCTTTTTCTTCTCCCGCCATTCGCATGGCTTCTTCCAGTACCAGCATCAATTCTTTTTCATCCCAGGGTTTTAAAAGATAATCTAACGCCCTGACTGTGATTGCCTTCTTGGCATAGGCAAATTCATCAAAAGCTGTAAGAAAGATAATACAGCATTTTTTATCCTTCTCCCTTATCCGCTCTGCTGCCTGGATTCCGTTGATACCTGGCATTTCAATATCCAGTATGGCGATCTGGATCTTTTCTTTTTCATATATTTCCAGTGCTTCTCTTCCGTTTTCTGCCTGGAAGATCTCACACTGCCCCTTCAGGTTCTGGCTTAATGTTTTAAAAAGAACCTTTCTCTCGATCATTTCATCATCTGCGATCAGCAGTCGGTACATATACTTCTTCCCCCTGTTTTTCTTCTCCCTGCGGTATCATCAATTGTATCACTGTTCCTTTTCCTTCCCGGCTGTAGATCCGCAGATCTCCCTTTTGGTACATCATATGGACACGCTTATAAATATTTCCAAGCCCGATCCCAATCTTTGCCGTGCGGTGTTCTTTCATTGCTGCAGCAACTTCTTCGCACCGCTCCTGACTCATACCAAGGCCGGTATCTGCCACTGAAAGGATCAGCATACGGTCCTTTTTCCAGATCCGGATATGGAGGATACCTCCCGTTTCTTTTTTAGAAAGACCATGAACCACCGCATTTTCTACAAGAGGCTGCAGGGACAGGGACGGAATGATCACGTCTGCCGCATCCGTCTCCAGGCTCAGACGGTATTTGATCCTGCTTCCAAAACGCATTTTCTGAAGATACATATAGTCATTTACGATCTTTAACTCCCGGTCTAATGTTACAGTCTGCTCCCTTGTTTTCAGGTTATAGCGGAACAGATTTCCCAGACTTAAGATCATCTTTTCCGTATCCACAGCATCTTCCAGTTTTGCGGTACATGCGATCATATTCAGGGTATTAAAGAGAAAATGGGGATTGATCTGGCTTTTTAACAGTTCCAGCCTTGCGCTTCCTAACTGTTTTTCCATTTCACTGCGCTCTAATTCCTCTTTGTGGAGCAGCTCCTGCATTTTGTTATTTTCTTTCATGGTGGCAATATAGCCCTTGGTACTGTGTTTCATTACATTGAAAGCTGTGGCCAATTCTCCCATTTCATCTTTATTTTCTATGATCAGGTCCGGCTCATCAAAGTCATTGGCAGCTATCTTTCTGGTACTTGCAGCCAAAGATACAATGGGTTTTGCAACGGAATTTGAAAGAATTTTTGTCAGCCAGATCGCTATGATCATAAGTGCGATGGAAATGGCCACAATAATATACGGAATATTAGAAAACATTGCTGCTTCTTTCTGATACTCTTCTGTTCCTTCTGCCATGGTTATCTGCACCAGACGGCCGGTATATCCCTGGAGGTACTCCTGCATTTTGTATACGTAATACAGTTCGTCTACAAATTCACTGCCTGTTTTATTTCCTTCCGCTACGTCATCACGATAAACTTTGTAACCTTCATAGGCATTTCTTATGTTCCATGTCCTGGCACTGCGCTCTTTTCCAATCCTTCTGTACTCAGAAGGCAGTGACCACAGGCAACGTTCTGTTCTTACACATGCCACCCTGTAAGTATCCCGGCTTTCCTGGTCTGCATTTCGCACATAATGCTCAAAAGCTCTGATTTCCTGATCCAGTGCCTCCTGAAAGTCATTGCAGCGGGAGTTGTCATTCAAAATTCCTCCAAAGCTTCCCAGGGATACGTTGGTGATCCACACATTAAAAGAAGCGGAAAGAGCCATGATCAAAATGACCATGGCTGCAAAAATTCCTATTTTTCTTTTTATGGAGATCGTCATCCATAGCTTTCTCAGAGAAGGACGCATGATAACCTCCTGTTGTAATTCTTATGTCAGTTTCTTTATGTCTTTTGTAGCTTTTTAGCGTTTTTTATTACGGCCTCTTTTTTTGGCTGCTCTGAGTGCTGCTTTTTTTGCTGCAGCTGAGGTTGGAGCCGGGGCTGCGGGTGCTGGAGATGGAGCTGGCTCTGGTTTTGTAACTGCTGAAGCAGGAGTTGTTACTGGCTCTGCAATCGGATCTGCAGGTGCTAAAACTGGTACTGGTTCAGGCTTTGCTGTTTCCAGTTTCTTTGGTTCTTCTTTTGCAGTTGCCAGCTTTTTCGGCTCTTCTTTTTTTGTTTCCAGCTTGTGAGCTTCTGTCTTGGCAGTTGCTAACTTCTTTGGCTCTTCCTTCGTGGTCTCCAGTTTGTGAGTTTCCGTCTTGGCGGTCGCAAGCTTTTTTGGCTCTTCTTTCTTCTCTGCCGTCAGTTTTTTGAGTTCTGTTTTCTTTGTAGCTAACTTTTTCGGCTCTTCTTTTTTCTCCGTAGTCAGCTTCTTCGGTTCTTCCTTCTTTGTTGCCAGCTTCTTCGGCTCTGCCTTCTTTGTGGTCAGTCTCTTCGGGCTTTCCTTCTTTGTGGTCAGTCTCTTCGGGCTTTCCTTCTTCTCCTCTGGTGTACAGGAGAATACCATAAAGCTCATTGGCGGGATATGGATCTCAATGGAGTTCTCTCTTTCATCCCATTCTATCTTCTTGGATGCTTTCACACGGCTGTTGGTACGGCCTTCGCCGCCAAATTCTTTTGCATCACTGTTGAAGATCTCTTTATATTTTCCTGCAAATGGTACGCCCAGGCGGAATTTCTCATGATCCATATTATCAAAGTTACATACACAGAGCAGAGTTTCTTCTTTGCCTCTGCGCAGGAATATGATCATGCTTTCCTCATGGTAGCTGCAGTTGATCCACTCAAAGCCTTCCGTATCAAAGTCCTGCTCATACAGTGCCGGATGGGCCTGATACAGCTTGTTTAACTCACGGACGTAGGTCTGCATGTTCTTATGCAGCGGATATTTTAACAGATCCCATTCCAGGGACGCATTTTCGTTCCACTCATCGATCTGGCCATAGTCCTGTCCCATAAATAACAGCTTCTTGCCTGGATGGGACATCATAAAGCCATAGGCAGCCCGCAGGTTTTCAGCCTTTGCCTCTAAAGTCTCTCCCGGCATCTTACCCATCATAGAGCCTTTTCCGTGAACGACTTCGTCATGGGAGAATACCAGGACAAAGTTTTCACTGTAGGCATAAAGCATGGAAAACGTCAACTCGCCATAGTTATTTTTACGGAAATATGGATCACAGCGCATGTAGTTGGTGAAATCGTTCATCCAGCCCATATTCCACTTATAATCAAAACCAAGTCCGCCGTCTTTTGGATCACCGGTGATCATTGGCCATGCAGTAGACTCCTCTGCGATCAGCACCGCACCGTTCTTTCTGCCCTTGAATACAGTATTTAAGTGCTTTAAGAACTCTACAGCTTCCAGATTTTCATTTCCGCCGTAGATATTTGCCACCCATTCACCGTCATTTTTACCGTAATCCAGATACAGCATGGAAGCCACCGCGTCCATACGGATGCCGTCTGCGTGGTACTTCTCAGCCCAGAACAGTGCGTTGGCAATGAGGAAGTTAGATACTCCCGGACGGCCGTAGTTATAGATCAGTGTACCCCAGTGCGGATGAGCGCCCTTTCTTGGGTCTGCATGTTCATAGACGCAGGTTCCGTCAAAGCATGCCATTCCGAAAGCATCTCTCGGGAAATGGGCCGGTACCCAGTCTAAGATCACACCAATGCCCTGTTCATGCATATAGTCCATGAAGTACATGAAATCATCCGGTGTTCCATAGCGGCTGGTAGGAGCATAATAACCAGTTACCTGATATCCCCAGGAAGCATCTAAAGGATGTTCCATGATCGGCAGCAGTTCTACATGGGTATAGCCCATATCTTTTACATACTCAGCCAGCTTTACAGCCAGTTCCCTGTAATTGTAGAACTCGGAGCCAATGATATCTTCCCCGTTTTCGTCCTTGGCAATCTCTTTTCGCATCCAGGAACCTAAATGGACTTCATAAATATTGAAAGGCTTGTCCTTTGTATCAGAAGCAGCCCGCTTGTCCATCCATTTTTTATCTTTCCACTGGTAATTGTTGATATCCCATACAATGGAAGCATTATTTGGACGCAGCTCTGCATAATTTCCATATGGGTCTGCCTTCATCATAGGCAGTCCAGCTCTGGTCTTGATCTCATATTTATAAAGGCATCCTGCTTTCAGGCCCGGAATGAACAGCTCAAATACGCTGGCATCTCCTTCGCCTACTTTGCGCATCTGGTGGCGTCTGCCGTCCCATAAGTTAAAGTCACCTACTACACTGACACGCATGGCACATGGAGCCCATACTGCAAAATAAACGCCTTCTACTCCGTCAATGGTCATTGGATGAGCACCCATTTTCTCATAAATGTCGTAGTAGATACCTGCACCGAATTTCTTTAATTCATCTTCTGTAAACTGTGGTCCGAAAGAATAGGGATCGTGGATCTCTTCTTCGGTTCCATTATCATAAGTGACAAGTAAGGTATAATCTGTCACTGTTTTTCTTGGGATCAGTACAGCATAAAATCCTGCTTCATCTGCCAACTCCATAGGGTATTTTTTCCCATTTCCTGTAAGCTTTACAGTGATCGCTGTTGCGGTAGGTATAAATGCCTGTATCAATAAGCCTTCTTCTGTTGCATGTGGTCCTAACATTCTGTGAGGATCGGCTGACTCTGAATAGGTCAGTTCCTCAATCCCCGCCCAGTCCATAATATCATATAATTTCTGTTCCATCTGCGTGCCCCCTTTTAGCAAAAACAATGTTGTTTCTATTATAGCTGTTTCGCCCGTTCTGAAATATTCTGTCTGAAATTGATCACATCATGCTCATATTCTTCATCCATAAGAGGTGATGAGATCATAAAATCTGCACTTGCCTTATTGTTTGCAATGGGAATATCGTAAACCTGTGCAATACGCAGCAGTGCCTTTACATCCGGATCATGAGGCTGTGCTGTCAATGGGTCGGAGAAGAAGATCACGAAATCGATCTGTCCTTCTACGATCTTGGCGCCGATCTGCTGGTCGCCTCCCAATGGGCCGCTGTTATATCCCTTTACCGGAAGTCCGGTATAATCGGTGATCATTCTTGCAGTTGTTCCGGTTCCGCATAAGAAATGTTTCTCCAGAATGGATTTATGTTCCTTGCACCATTCCATTAATTCATGCTTTTTCTGATCATGGGCGATCAGGGCGATATTTTTCTGCTTCTTGATAGTCATTGGGACAAATTCCATTGTATGCATACCTCCTTATGTTGCCTGTCTCTTGTGTTGCTGTCCTAAATATATAGTATACAATTGCTCATTTATGATGATGCCGCCGTCAGGCAGCATACATGTTTATTCAACTACCGGATTGGTAAGTGTGCCGATCCCTTCAATGGTACATTCTACTACATCTCCAGGTTTTAAGAATTTTGGCGGTGTAAAGCCCATTCCTGCGCCTGCCGGTGTGCCGGTGGCAATGATGGTTCCAGGTTTTAATGTCATGCCTTTTGAAAGCTCACTGACGATGTGGTCAATACCAAAGATCAGCAGTTCTGTGTTGCTGTCCTGTCTCAGTTCCCCGTTGACACGGGACTGGATAGAAAGCTTTGGCGGATATGGGATATCTTCCACTGTGGTGATACATGGTCCCATTGGGAAAAATCCGTCTAAACTCTTTCCAAAATACCACTGGTTATGCTGGGTCTGAAGGGTTCTGGCACTGACGTCATTGATAATGGTGTAACCAAAAATGTAATTTTTTACCTCTTCTTCCGGTACATTTTTTGCTTCTTTTCCAATGATTACTGCCAGTTCTACCTCATAGTCTAAATCTGTTACAATGTCTGAATGGCTTTCAATGCCTTCACCGTTTGCCACTGCCTCGTTTACACGTTTGGAGAAGTAAACGGCATAGGGACGTTCGCCTCCAAATGCCTCTTTCTTGTAGCGGGCAGACTCCTCTGCGTGAGCCATATAGTTGATACCCAGGCAGATCACATCCTGTTTCGGATTTGGGATCGGCGCCAGAAACTTTACTTCTTCAATAGGTGCCGCTCCTCTGATCTTATAAGGGTCCTGACCGGACACATATTCAAGCAGCTGTTTTTCTGACTCGCTGATCCCCTCGATCAGTTCCTGCATGGTCTTATAATCCATATCCAGGGAGCGAAGAGGATAGACCCATTTTCCGTCTCTGCTGATCACGCCCAGACCGCCTTTATGTTCCACTTCATATGTAACAAGCCTCATAACAGCCTCCTTATTTCATTTAGCAATTTCTTAATGCTTACTTTATCACATTTTTCGGATATTTTCCACCTTGCCACAAATGTTTTACATAATCTTAGAAAATTTAGCGAACAATTCAGACGTCATTTAAGCGGTTCCTGCGCTCATCATTTTGTAGATCTGAATAACTGCCGTTGGTGCCAGCGCACCTAAAACCACTGCCAGTAACTGTGAGCCCGTCAGATCCCCTGCGGCAAATACATCCTGAAGCTTAGGCACAAAAAGCACTGCACACATAAGGACTACACCTACAAACAATGCCATAACACACCAGAGATTGCTTCCTATTCCCAATGAAAGCAGGCTTTTTCTTCCCCTGCAGTTAAAACCATGGAACAGTCTTGCCAGAGTCAGAGTGGAAAATGCCATAGTACTGGCAATGGCTTCCCCGCCCTGGGAATATCCCATTTCCCATGCCCACATGGTTGCTGCACCAATAAGAAAACCCTGGAATAAGATCTTCCCTGCAAATGGAAAAGAAAGGATCCCTTCTTTTGGGTCTCTGGGAGGCTGGTTTAAAAGATCCCGGTCTGCCGGTTCCATACCTATGGCAATGGCTGGAAGAGAGTCTGTCAGCAGGTTGATAAACAGCAGATGCACCGGCGCAAAAGGCAATGGAAGCGCCTTGATAGATGTATACAGTACACAAAGGATCCCTGCCATATTTCCGGACAACAAAAACTGGATGGAATTTTTAATATTCCGATATACATTTCTTCCATTTGCCACTGCCTTGATAATCGTAGCAAAATTGTCATCTGTTAAGATCATGGCAGCGGCATCCCTTGAAACTTCTGTGCCTGCTTTTCCCATAGCGATCCCTATGTCCGCCTTTTTTAAGGCAGGAGCGTCATTTACCCCGTCTCCTGTCATAGCTGTAATGTGCCCTTTTTTCTGCCATGCTTCCACAATGCGGATCTTATGTTCCGGAGACACCCTGGCATATACGGAGATCTTTTCCAGTCTTTCCTGCAGCTGCTGATCGCTCATCTGATCCAGATCTGCTCCTGTAACAGCCAGATCACCAGCTGTAAAAATACCAATCTCCGAGGCGATCGCTGCCGCAGTCTCTTTATGATCCCCGGTGATCATGACCGTGCGGATCCCTGCTTTTTTAGCATCTGCCACTGCCATTTTAGACTCCGGCCTTGGTGGATCTGTCATAGCAGCCAGACCCAGAAAGATCATATTTTCCGCCTTTGCATCCCTGATTTCTTCCTCTTTTAATGGTTTACATGCCAGTGCCAGAACCCGCATTCCCTTTTTGGACCATAGACCGTTCTGGCGAAGGATCCGCTCTTTATCAGAAAAGGAAAAGGGACGTCCCCAGGAAGCAGTCTCTTCTTCCTGAAAAGAGGGATTGACTGCCAGACTGCATTTAGACAGTAAAACGTCTACCGCCCCTTTTACAAAAAGGATCTTTTCTCCCCCTTTGCTGCATATGGCACCCATATATTTTTTATCAGAGTTAAAAGGGATCTCCGAAATACGACGCCACTGCCTGCGAAGAAGTCCGGGATCTTTTCCTGCTTCTTCTGCCATATGTAAAAGAGCCTGCTCTAAGGGATCTTCTTTTTCCCCGGTCTCCTCTCCGGAAGCATTATTTGCAAGAATGACTGATCGCAGGAAAAGAGAAAGATCCGGGTGGTTGGAATATTTTTTTAACTGCCCTGTATCCATGACCTTCCCATTTATGCAAACAGCCTCTGCCCGCAGACTGTTTTGGGTCAGTGTCCCTGTTTTATCAGAACAGATCACAGATACACAGCCTAAACTTTCCACTGCTTTCAGGTCCTTTATGACTGCATGCTCTTTTGCCATTTTCTGGGTTCCCATTGCCTGGACAATGGTCACAATGGAACCAAGAGCCTCCGGGATGGCTGCAACCGCCAGCGCTACCGCAAACATCAGGGCATCTAATACAGGCTCCCTGCGATACAGGCTGATCAGAAAGATCACACCGCAGATCCCCATAATTCCTAATGCCAGATGGCCGGAAAACCGGTCTAAACTGGCCTGCAAAGGTGTTTTCTTTTCCACTGTGCGGTTCATCAGGGAAGCAATGGTCCCGATCTGGGTATCCATTCCTGTTTCCGTCACTACCGCAGTTCCCCTTCCGCCAGTGATCAGAGCACCGGAAAAGACCATATTGCTCTGATCTCCCGGAGATAAAGGCGTTTTTCCTGCCGGCAGTTTTCCCTCTCTTTTTTCCACATTTAAAGCTTCTCCTGTAAGAGAACTTTCGTTGCAGGTAAGGCTGCAGGACTGAAGGATCCGGCCGTCTGCAGGTACCATTCCTCCTGTTTCCAAAACCAGGATATCCCCTGGAACCACCCTGGAAGATGGCGCCGTACAAACGCGTCCTTCCCGGATCAGAAGTGTTTCCGGAGAAGCAAGTCGCTTTAAGCTTTCCAGGGATTTTCGTGCTTTCTGATGTTCCACAGTCCCTAAAATGGCATTTAACAAAAGGACGGAAAAGATCACAAGAGCGCTTTCCGGATCTCCGGTAACCATGGATACCCCCGCAGCCCCAATGAGGATCATGACCAGAAGATCTTTAAACTGTCCTAAAAATACCTGCCACCAGGGCATTTCTTCCTGTTCTTTTAAAACATTTTCCCCATATGTTTCCAGCCTTCTTTCTGCCTCTTTCTCATTTAGCCCGGTCCTGTTGGTGCCAAGGCGCTTTAAAACTTCTTCCTGGGTCAGACCATACCATTGTGCCATTCCTGCCTCCTATAGACTCTGTATAGACTTCATATAGAAAAAAATGAGGATGCCCTGACCCGTCTGGCCTTTACAGCATCCTCATCTGAATGTATATGTATTTCTCTTTTATCTTTATGCAGGAAAAAACAGGCTTATGACCTGCCTCCGAATATCATCTCAAAAGCAACTCTGTATCCTAAAGGAAGGGAAGCTTCTTCTACATATTCCTCTCTTGTATGAGCGCCGGCTCCACTATAGCAGCCCACACATACACTTGGGATTCCCATAGAAAGCGGGATATTGCAGTCTGTAGAACCAGAACCAACTCCAGGGCAGATTCCTGTTACTGTCTCTACCGCTGCTTTTGCACGTTCAAGAAGGCGTGCCTGACGTTCTTTATCTACATCACCGGAGCATGGACGGATGCCCAGGATCTCATAAGTAATATCAAGACCGGCTGCCTTTGCCTCATCTACTGCTGCCTCAAATTTTTCTTTCATATAAGCCAGATTTACTTTTCTGTCAGAGCGGAACTCATATAACATGGAAGCTTCCTGGGCAATGGTATTAACAGAAGTGCCGCCGGAAATAGTGCCTACATTGTAAGTAGTCTTTCCGCCCTCCGGAACCTGGATCCGGTACAGTTTTTCAATGATACCTGCCAGCTTTTCAATGGCATTATCACGGCCGAAATTGCCAAAGGAATGACCGCCCTGGGTGCGTACCGTCACTTTATAACGGTTAGATCCCACTGCTTCATCTACCAGATGCTCCAGACTGCCGTCGAAGGTGCAAAAAGTGTTCATACGGCTGCCGTAATCTTCGCAGATCTTTTTAACGCCTTTCAGGTTTCCAAGACCTTCTTCTCCTGAATTGCATACAAAGATCAGTCCAGGTTCTGTTTCTGGCCGGATCTGGTTAAGTTTGCCTTCTTTTATCATAAGAGCAGTATATTTTGCTGCCAGAAGAACACATACAAGGCAGGCAGTATCATCACCTACTCCTGGACAGCAGATACGTCCATTTTCCACCTTTAAAGGAAGTTCCGTCTCATCTGGAAAAACTACGTCTGTATGGGCCATATAAACATCCACATTATCCCTTAAAGCAGCTGGATAAACTACATTTAATGCCTCATCAATATAGACGCCCTCTGCCCCCTGTTCCTTTAACCAGTTACAGCAAAACTGGGCTCTTTTTTCCTCATGATTAGATGGGGAAGGGATTTTCGCAATGGTAAGAAGCAGGTCATATGCCTCTTTTTCATGTTCCTTGATAAAACGCTCCATAGCTTCACTTAACATATTACATTCCTTCTTTCCGGTTCGCTTTCGGACCTTTGCTTTGTGTTTTTTTCTTTTCCGGGCATTTAAGTCCTGCAAATACCTGGATGGATCTTGCAAGGACAAGAGCCTCTTTCTGGTCATCCAGATGTCTTTCCTTACCTGACGGCAAAAAGCCGTTCATACTGTCTTCAGCTGTATCAAGGACCTGATGCCAGATATATCCTGACGGCAGATTGGGAAGTGCAAATGCATGTGGCTCCCAATGCATGTTGTAAGCAGTATAGAAATAAGGTTCCTCGCTGCCGTCTGCATTTTCCCCATAAGAAGCACTGTAAAACACCCCCAGCTGGCGGCTGTAGCGTTCAAAGTCCGGACACCAGGCCTTCTCCCCGTGGAAAGACACATCCGGCAGTCCTACTGACTTATGATCCATTAAAGTAGGTTCTGTACTGCGGTGGAACAGGCTGTGCTTTTTGCGGAATGCGATCAGATTTTTCGTAAACTCATAAAGCCCCTTGTGAGAGTCTAATAAATTCCAGTTTAACCAGGATATCTCATTGTCCTGACAATAAGCATTATTATTTCCCTTCTGGGTACGGCCAAATTCATCACCTGCCATAAGTAACGGGGTTCCCTGGCTTAAAAAAAGCATGGTAAGGGCATTTTTAAGCTGACGTTTGCGCAGTGCAAGGATCTTTTTCTTTCGCACCGGACCTTCTGCACCACAATTCCAGGACTGGTTGTAATCGGTACCGTCATGGTTTTCCTCGCCATTGTCCTCGTTGTGCTTATGATCGTAAGAAACCATATCCATTAAAGTAAAGCCGTTGGTATTCGCCATGTAATTAATAGAAGCCACTGCATCCGGATTGTCCTTTACATGAAGAGCCACCTGGTTTAACATACCTTCATCGCCCTTTAAGAAGCTGCGCATATCCAGCATAAATCCTGTTTCGTAAGCAGATAAACGGCGTCCGGTCTCTTTCTTTTCTTCTTTGGTTCTGTTGCCCCTGTCTGTTTCCGTCGCAGTTCTCACTTCATCCCAGTTCTTCGCCCAAAGTTTCAGATCAGAAAGATATGGGTCTTTCACAATAGTTTCCAAAGGGGCATAACCTACTAAATGGATACCATCTACATGATACTGGGCAGCCCAGAAGCGGAGTACATCTACCACATAGGAAGGAGACTGTGTCCCGTCAAAGTATAATTCAACGACCAGCTCCAGACCTTCTTTATGTAATGCCTTCACCAGAGTCTTAAACTCTTTTACCGGATCCTTTTTCTGTCCCGGCGCTGCGCCTGCATAGGCTGCTTTTGGCGCAAAGCTGTGTCCACAGCAGTACCCCCAGTAATTCACCTTTCCAGGAACATCTTCCATGACTTCATCAAATTCTACAGGCGGCATCATTTCTACTGTGGTAATGCCCAGTTCTTTCATATAAGGGATCTTATCTGCGACCGCTCCAAATGTTCCCCGCCTCCAGCTTTCACCTTTAAAAGAAGCATGTTTTGAAAAGCCTCTTGGGTGTATCTTGTATACAATGCACTCATCCGCCGGAATTTTGGGCCGTCTGTCCTCTTCCCAGTCAAAATCTTCTTTCACTGCTTCAAAAGGTGTGTGAAGCGCCCGTGCTGCTGTCTTCTCATCTCCCCATTTTTCCCGTCCAGTAAAACAGGTTCCAAATGGGTCCGGAATTTCTTTTCCTTCTTCCTCAAAGGCATATTCCAGACCGGTAAAATCCCCTTTTACCGTCATGAAATGCACATCCCCCATACGGGCATTTTCCGGAAATGTAAATCTGGCGATCCGTTTCCTGCTGCCCTTTTCAAAAAGCAGCAATGCCGGATTTTTCTGAGAAACAAATGCTACATCAAATCCCCCCGGAGTCTTTGTCACTCCCAGCGGATAGATCTTTCCTTCATTTGTTTCTATGATATACTCTCTTTTCATATATTGCCGCCTTTCAGTTTCCTTCTATTAAATTACATTACACTGCTAAATCTTCATGCCCTCTAAACAGCATTGCTGCAAAGGAGCTGTTTCCCAGATCTTCCCTACTTCTGGCTCTCGATCTGCTCTACCAGGTCAGTGAGATACATCCACCGGTCCATCTTCTCTTCTAACTGTGCCTCTTTTTCTGTCTTTTCTTTCATCAGTTCATTGAGACGGGTATAATTGCTGGCAGATTTCTCGATCTCTGTTTCCAGGGCTGCAATGGCCTCTTCCAGACCTGCAATATCCCCTTCAATGGTCTCCCATTCTCTCTGCTCTTTGTAGCTTAAACGCAGCTTTTTCTGGGCACCGGAAGTCTCTTTCCAGTTATTTTTGTTCACTGCCTTTGCATTTGCAGCGTTTTCTTCGTCAGTATCTTTATCGGATGCCTTTCCAGAACCTGCATTTCCGGCTCCAGCCCCATTTCCACTGATCTGTGGATGACGCTCATTCCATGCACGCTGATAATCGGTAAAACCACCCTCATACTGCTGCACCACACCATTTCCCTCAAAAGCGAAAATGCGGTTTACCACACGGTCCAGGAAATAACGGTCATGGGATACAGTGATCACAATACCAGGGAATGTATCCAGATAATCTTCCAGTAAGATCAGCGTCTGGATGTCCAGGTCATTGGTCGGCTCGTCCAGGATCAGTACATTTGGCGCTTCCATAAGGATACGCAGAAGGTACAGACGGCGTTTTTCACCTCCGGACAGCTTTCCAATGGTTGTATACTGCATACTGGAAGGGAACAGGAAACGCTCTAACATCTGGCTGGCGCTGATGCTGCCGTCTTTTGTCTTTACGTACTCTGCTGCATTGCGGATATAGTCGATCACCTTCAGGCTTTCGTCCATAGCCTCATTTTCCTGGGAGAAATAACCCAGCTTTACAGTCTGGCCGATCTCTACTGTACCGGAGTCCGGCTGTACCCAGCCGGCAATGATCTTCATCAACGTAGACTTTCCGCTTCCGTTCTGGCCGATAATACCTACACGGTCATTTTTCAGGAAGATATAGGTGAAATCTTTCATCAGCACCTTATCACCATATGATTTGCAGATGTCCTTCAGCTCTACGGTAGTACGTCCCAGACGGCTGCCAATGGACTCCAACTGTACATTTCTGTCATACTCCGGACCTTCCTGGTCACGAAGCTGCTCATACCTCTGGATATGGGCTTTCTGCTTGGTAGAACGGGCTCTGGCACCACGCTGCATCCAGGCGATCTCTGTGCGCAGGATGGACTGGCGCTTGCGCTCTGCTGCCTCTGCCATGCTTAAACGCTCTGCCTTTAATTCCAGATATTTCTCATAACCGCCCTGATAACTGTACAGTTTTCCCTTGTCCAGCTCTACAATACGGTTGGTAACGCTGTCCAGGAAATAACGGTCATGGGTGATCATTAAAAGAGCGCCCTTAAATGCCTTTAAATAACCTTCCAGCCAGTCAGCCATCTGGCTGTCCAGGTGGTTGGTAGGCTCGTCCAGGATCAGCAGATCTGCTGTACTTAAAAGAACGCTTGCAAGAGCCACACGTTTTCTCTGTCCGCCGGAAAGAGTCTCCACTTTCGCGTCAAAATCTTCGATCTCCAGACGGTTTAACATGGTCTTGGCAGAAGCCTTTAACTCTTCCACAGAGCTGAAATGAGGCTCGTTTTTATTGTCCCTTACAATGCTGTCAAGAATGGTATCTCCAGGGGTAAATTCCGGGATCTGGGGCAGATAGCGGATATACAGGCTGCGGCCTTTTACAACCGTACCGCCATCCGGCTCCTCCAGACCTGCAGCGATCCGTAACAAGGTAGATTTTCCTGTGCCGTTGATACCGATGAGACCCACTTTTTCTCCTTCGTTGATAGAAAAAGCAGTGTCGTTGAACAGCAGGCGTTCTGTATAGGATTTTGTTAAATGTTCGATGGTAAGTAAATTCATGTAATTGATCCTAACTATTTCTTTATTGATTGTTGAATTTTGGGTTCGTTCTAGTTCACTCACAAACACGCACTAACGTGCTCCACTGCCTGCTTACGCAGGCGGTTTGTTCGTTAATTCATTATACTATTTTTTGATCACTAATTCTACTGGGCAGTGGTCAGAACCAAACACTTCTGTATGGATCTTTGCGCTCTCCAGCTCATCTTTTAAGCTTTCGCTGACACAGAAATAGTCAATACGCCAGCCTGCGTTCTTCTCTCTTGCTTTAAAACGGTAGGACCACCAGGAGTAAATCCCTTCTGTATCCGGGTAGAAGTAGCGCCAGGTATCAATAAAACCGTCATTTAAAAGGTCCGTGAACTTGCCTCTTTCTTCATCAGTGAAGCCCGCATTCTTCCGGTTAGTCTTTGGATTTTTCAGGTCGATCTCTTTGTGGGCTACGTTTAAATCGCCGCAGAAGATCACCGGCTTTTTCTCTTCCAGCTTTTTAAGATATGCTAAAAATGCATCTTCCCAGGTCATACGGTAATCCAGTCTGGCAAGACCATCTTTGGAGTTTGGAGTATAGCAGGTGACAATGTAATACTCTGGGAATTCAGCTGTGATGACTCTGCCTTCATGGTCATGTTCCTCAATGCCAAGGCCATAGGAAACAGAGATAGGCTCTTCTTTTGTGAACATGGCTGTGCCGGAATAGCCTTTTTTCTCAGCATAGTTCCAGTACTGGTGATAGCCCGGCAGATCCAGATCGATCTGGCCTTCCTGCAGCTTACTTTCCTGTATACAGAATACATCT
>UMFS01004133.1_pt1 | contig 15651 bp, 17 predicted proteins | sample 1965071 | NCBI WGS metagenome assembly UMFS01 (sample SAMEA4836052, study PRJEB28245) | human gut metagenome | biome: gut microbiome; material: fecal sample | place: Denmark | collected 2008
TCTTTTTATGTTAGATGTGATAGTTTATATTTCACAGATAATATGTGTAACATTGAAAAGATAGGAAAAGTAAGATTTAAAACAAATTATAGTATTCCTAAAGATTGTAGTTATAGTAATCCTTACTGTAGTTACAATGGAAGGTGTTGGGTTTTAAGTTTTAGTGTTGAAGTAGAAGAAAACCAAACTACTTTGAATAAAAAGTTATCAATAGGAATAGATTTAGGCGTAAAAGATTTGGCTACTTGTTCTAATGGTAATGTATTTAAAAACATAAATAAAACAAAAAGAATTAAAAATTTAAAAAATAAATTAAAACACTTACAACGTAGTATTAGCAGAAAATATGAAAGTAATAAACAGGGAAATAAATTTGTTAAGACTAATAATATTATTAAACTAGAAAAATATGTGAAGCAAATTTATAGAAAGTTAGCTAATATAAGAAATAATCACATACATCAAACTACTAATAAAATAATAAAGTATTATCCATATAGAATTGTAATGGAAGATTTAAATATTAGTGGAATGATGAAGAATAAGCATTTATCTAAGGCAATAGCAGAACAAGGATTTTATGAATTTATAAGACAAATTAAATATAAATGTGAGTTTAATGGAATTGAATTTATTCAAGCAGATAGATTTTATCCATCAAGTAAAACTTGTTCATGTTGTGGCTCTATAAAAAAAGATTTAAAACTTAAAGATAGAGATTATAAATGTGATAAATGTGGTTTAGAAATAAATAGAGATTATAATGCAAGTATTAATTTAAGTAATTATTCTAGAGCCTAAAATGTTGAGAGGCTTTAGTCTTAGGGATTTTGGTGTATCCTTAAATGCTATGGAGTGTTATACAACCCAAAGTAGCTTAGGCAAAATAGGACACAATGAAGTAGTGAATAAATAAAAATATACACATTTAAGTATGTTTTTAGCACCAGTGCATTATCCCAAAGATGTTTTGTTTGGAGCTATCTTTGGTTTGTTGACATCTTTTATTACATATAAGTTATTTGGTAAAATTAATAATAGGATTGCTTTATATTTTGCTACATTTACAATTTTTCTACCAGCATTTTTCTATGCTCATTCAGCAGATTTTATTAAGGGAATGGGAACATTCTTAGGCTTTGTTCTAGGTATTTATGTGGAAAAGAAGTATATTAATTTTTCTGTGGAAGGAAAGTTATCTAATAAAATTTTAAGAGTAGTAATTGGACTTGCAATATTAATTATTTTAAAGGTTGGTTTAAAAGCAATTTTACCTAAAAAATCAGTATTTGATTTTATCAGATACTTTATGGTTGTATTCTTTGGTATTGGACTATACCCAGCTATATTTAAAAAGTTTAAATTATAACTTAAAAAATACAACAATAAGATATATATTATTTTACAGTACATTTAGGGCTACCCAATAATACAGTAAAAGAGTATATGCTAGGTGCTGATGGAGTTTTATATAATTATCAATCAGCTATAAATGGTATTTTACAAATGGAGCAATAAATAAAAATGAGTTATATAAAAATCAAATTTGATATAACTCATTTTTATTTATTAAGTATAAGAGTATAAAGTTTATTCTAAATAATAATCCTCTTCCCAAGAGTATTATTGTTCTAACTGAGAATTTAGTTTAGAAATAGTTTCTTCTAACTCTTTAATGGAATCAAGTTTATTTTGAAGTTCTTCTTTTAATTTAGAAAGCTCAGTTTGCTTTTCTTTAAGGGATTCTTCATTTTTTATATTAGACTTCTCTAATGAAGAAATTTTTGAAAAAGATGAATATATTTTTTCTGTAAAGAAACCAGCAAAGATGGAAATGATGCATATTATAATTATTGTTAAATAATTAGTTAGTTTTATATTTTTTCTTTTGCGTATTCTTTTTTTTGTATCCATAATAACCGTTACCAATGCATAAACATTTATAAGTATATATTTTTTAAACTGATAACAGTTTTCACCTCCGCTCTATATTTTATTTATTACATGTTTACTACTAATTTAGCATATATTTTTTTAATTTCATAATATTTAGTTTGTATCACTATCAGGTGATGAATCAGAAGGTATATCATCTTCAGCTGATGTAGGTGGAATAGAGTCAGTATCCAAATTATTATCCGGCTCGGTATTGGATTCAATTGGATTATTGTTTTCTGGAGGAACAACTACTGGAGGCTCTGGTGTTTGAGGAGTACTTTCAACTATTGATGAGTTTCCACCATTTAAACTACTACTATATGAATTATTAGTTGAATAAGAAGCTTCTTGTTCAGAGTAGCTAGGATAGCTTACATCTTCTTCATTATCTTGTAATGGAAGAGCTAAATTTGAATTCACATTTTCACCTTCACCATTTTCATTTTCTGTAGTTTCTTCAATGTCTAATCCAAGTGAAATTTGAAGACTTTCTTTTTGAGATTTTAGTTTAGAAATATCTTCATTAGCATCAAGTATTTGTTTTTCTAAAGAGGAGATTTCCAAGTCTATTTTTTGCAAATTTGATAATAATTTTTTGTTTCTACTTGTTATTTCAAGATATTTACCTTCATCATGGTTAATACCTTTAGTTAGCAAAAATGTTAAAGTAAAGCAACAAATTCCACAGAACAGTGGCATCAAAATTGCTTTATTTAAAAATTTTGATTTCATTATATGTCCCCCTATTGGTATGTATTTATAAAAAATTAATTATTAACTATATTTATTATCGTTATTAATATGCATAAAATCAATATAAAAATTAAAAATAAAATCCATAAATGTATTATAGTAGATAAGAGATAATAAAAAAAATTAAGACAATAAATGACAATGAAATATTAAGGGTTTTATAAGAATTATTAAGAATTATTAAAAATTATATTTAAAATAAAGATTATAAGCACTTTTAATTTATAAATTTAATAATAAATAGAATAACATAAAAATAAGAAGGATTAAATAAGGAAAAAAATAACTTATTTGTCGTAATAAATATAAAATGCCAATCTTTTCAGAGTGGAGAAGATGATATATAATTTATGAAGAATTATTATTGGAGAGGTGCTTATAATGTTTGCAATAGCTAGAAAACCTAAATCAACTGAAGCAGAATCTTATAGAAGATTGAGAACTAATATAGAATATTCATCATTTGATGATAAATATAAAGTAATTGTTGTTACAAGCTCTTTTCCTGAGGAAGGGAAAAGTACAACAGCAGGGAATTTAGCTATTTCTATGTCTGATACTGAAAAAAAGGTTTTACTAATAGATTGTGATATAAGAAAACCTAGTTTACATAAAAAATTTAAAATATCTAATTCAAAAGGATTAACTGAGTTAATAATGGGTAAATCATCTTTTGATGAAGTTTCGTATAAATATAATGAAAACTTAACAGTTATCACTTCAGGTTCTAAGGTTCCAAATCCATCTGAACTATTAGCAAGTGAAGTTATGAATATATTTTTACAGGAAGCTAGAGAAAATTTTGATTATGTAGTTATAGATACACCACCAGTACAATTGGTAACTGATGCACAAATTTTAGGAAGTAAAGCTGATGGAACATTATTAGTTGTGAAAGCAGAATCTATCAAGAAAAATCAAGTTGCTTCATCGGTGGGATTATTAAGAAAAGTAAATGCAACAGTAATGGGAACAGTATTAAATGCAGTTAAAAATACTGTAGAAAAGAAATATAACTATTATGAATAAAGATAAATGAATAAAGGTATCCTATGTATAAATATAGGGTATTTTTTCATTTATGGTTATTAAAATTACTAAAAATGTAATTATACAAAAAAATATAAAATATGATATATTATTTAAGAAGCTTATAATTTAATAATATGTTATATGGAGGAAGATTATGGTAGATATGCATTCACATATTATTTACGGAATAGACGATGGGTCTAAGAGTAAGGAAATGACTTTAGAAATGTTAAAGTTATCTATTGAATGTGGAGTAAAAAAAATAGTGGCAACACCACATTATATGAAAGGAAGATTTAATGTTGAATATAGTGAGGTAAAAGATAAAGTAAATGAATTACGACAAATGGTAAGTGAAGAAAAATTAGATATAGAAATATACTATGGACAAGAGGTCTATTATAGGGAAAATATATTAGAGTATTATGAGGAAGGTGCTATTGGAACTATAAATGATAGCAGATATATGTTAATTGAACTTCCAATGATGGAGTTTGATGTTAATAGTGTTATTGACAATTTATATGAGCTAACATTAAAGGGAATTATACCAATTATTGCTCATCCCGAAAGGTATATACCATTTATTAAAAATCCTAGTTTAATTAATGATTTTATAAAAGAAGGATATTTATTTCAATTAAATACAGGAAGTGTAATTGGTGATTTTGGTAAGGATGTAAAAAGATTAGCATTAAACTATTTAGAAAATAATGTGTATTCTGTTGTTGGTTCAGATGCTCATTCTAATGTAAATAGAAACACAGATATATCAGAAGCGATTTCAGGAGTTTTAAGAGACTATAAATGTGAATTTGGTAAAAATGGACAATTAGTATTGGAAGATAAAGAAATAATAAGAAAATCAGCACTTATAAAAGAAAGAAAAAAGTTATTTGGAATATTTTAAATCTAAATTATTTAGTACACATACATTAAATTGGTTTTAATAGAAATAAAAAATACTTAAAAATAATAAAGAAATAATATAAAATATTATGTAAAGTGACAAATAAAAACATGCAAAATTACAATGAAGTTAATAATAAATTAAATTTTATGTAGTATTTTTATGCTTTAAAGTTATATAATAGAAAAAGTCATAGAATATTTATAAAAAGGAAGTGTGAAAAGTATATGGAAGAACAAGTAATTAGTATATCTGAAATAATAGATGCAGTAAAGAAAAGGTGGAAAATAATAGCCTTATGTACTTTAATAGCAACATTGTTATCAGGTATTTTTAGCTTTTTTATAATAGCACCTACATATGAAGCAAGTACAAAAGTTTTTATAGGTAAAGAAGAAAGTAGTGTAGAAAATTATAACTATAATGATATAACAATGTATCAGAAACTTTTAAAAACATATTCAGAGCTTATAAAAACTAAGGATTTAATTAATAGATCTATAACTAATAGTGAATATGAATTGGATGTAGAAGATGTATTAAATAATGTATCTGTTACAACAGTGGCTGATACACAAATGATACAAATAGCATATAAAAGTACAAGTCCCAATATAGCAAAAAATATGTTGGAGAATATAACAAATGAATTTATTACAACAGCACAAGAATTAGTACCTAATGGTAATGTGAGAGTTCTAGAAACTGTAGAATTACCAGAAGAACCAGTAGCACCAAATAAAAAGATGAATATAGCTATAGCTTTCATTTTAGGAATGATGGTAGGCCTTGGTATAGTGTTTTTATTAGAATATTTAGATAATACTTATAAAAACAAAGAACAATTAGAAAAAGATTTAGATATACCTGTACTTGGAGTTATTCCAATGTCTCATTTAGAATAGGGGGAAATATAATGTTTGTAATGGAAAAAGCACCAAAATCAATTGATGCTGAAGCTTACAGAAGTTTAAGAAGTAATATTGAATATTCTTCTTTTGATGATGAATATAGAGCAATTGTAGTAACAAGTTCAGTGCCAGGAGAAGGGAAATCAACGACCAGTGGGAATTTAGCTCTTTCTTTAGCACAAAGTGGTAATAAGGTTTTATTAGTAGATTGTGATATGAGAAAACCTTCAATACATAAAAAATTTAAAATATCAAATATGTCTGGAACTGCGGAACTTTTATTAAGGAAGGAATCTTTTGAAGATGTTGCCAATTTTTATAATGAAAATTTAACAATTATAACAGCAGGAAAAATTCCACCTAACCCTTCAGAAATGTTATCTTCTAGAGCTATGACAGCTTTTATTAAAGAAATGAAGAAGGAATTTAAATATATCATTCTTGATACACCACCACTACAAGCAGTGACAGATGCCCAAGTATTATCAACTAAAGCAGATGGGGTACTGATAGTGGTAAGAGCTGGATCTACTAAAAGGGAAATGGTTTTAAATTCTGTGGATTTAATTAAAAAGGTACATGGAAAAATTATTGGTACTGTTTTAAATGGGGTAGAAAATAAGAAGAATAACTATTATTATTACGGGGAATAACAATAAACATTTAAATGGAGGGGTTAAATGAGTGAAGTAATCGAAAATGAAAGAAGTAATATATTATATGAAGTAATTAAAAGAATAATTGATATAGTAGCATCTTTTACAGGACTTATATTACTATCTCCACTTATTTTAATAGTTTCAATGTTAATCAAATTAGAATCTAAAGGTGAAGTGATTTTTAAGCAAAAAAGAGTAGGTTTAAATGGAAAAAAATTTTATATGTATAAATTTAGATCAATGGTAATTAATGCAGAAGAACTTAAAGAACAACTGGAAAGTCAAAATGAAATGTCAGGACCTATGTTTAAAATAAAGGATGATCCTAGAATAACAAAGGTAGGTAAGTTTATTAGAAAAACATCTATAGATGAATTACCTCAGCTTATTAATGTTATTAAGGGTGATATGTCCTTAGTTGGGCCTAGGCCAAGTCTTCCAAAGGAAGTTAAAAAGTTTGAACCATGGATGATGGAAAGGCTTGAAGTTAAACCAGGATTAACATGTATATGGCAAATAAGTGGAAGAAATAATATTGATTTTGAGGATTGGATGAAGCTTGATATTAAATATGTAAGGGAAAGAAGTATTAAATTAGATATAAAACTTATATTAAAAACTGTATTAGTGCTTTTTGGTGACAAAAATGCATCTTAGTTTTTATATAAAATAGTATAAAATGGGGGAATTGAAAATGAAAATAGCAGTGGCTGGAATAGGTTATGTAGGATTATCTAATGCAATTTTATTAGCTCAACATAATGAAGTAGTGGCACTTGATATAATTCAAGAAAAAGTAGATATGATTAATGATAAAATATCACCTATAGTAGATAAAGAAATAGAAGATTATTTAAAAAATAAGAAGTTAGATTTAGTAGCAACAACAGATGCTTATAAAGCATATAAAGATGCTGAATTTGTAATTATTTCAACACCAACAAATTATGATCCAGAAATGAATTATTTTAATACAAGAAGTGTTGAAGTTGTAATTGCAAATGTACTTTCAATTAATCCAGAGGCAACAATGGTAATTAAATCTACAGTTCCTGTTGGATATACAAAGAAAGTTAAGGAAATGTTTGAAACTGATAATATAATTTTCTCACCAGAGTTTTTAAGAGAAGGAAAGGCTTTATATGATAATCTTCATCCTTCAAGAATTATTGTTGGTGAACAATCTGAAAGAGCAGAAAAGTTTGCTAACCTTTTAAAAGAGGGAGCTATTAAGGAAGATATTCCAGTATTATTTACAGATAGTACAGAAGCAGAAGCAGTTAAGCTTTTCTCTAATACATATTTAGCATTAAGAGTAGCTTATTTTAATGAGTTAGATACTTATGCAGAAATGAAGGGTTTAAATACTAAACAAATTATTGAAGGTGTTGGTCTTGATCCAAGAATAGGAAGTCATTATAATAATCCTTCCTTTGGATATGGTGGATACTGTTTACCTAAGGATACTAAACAATTAAGAGCTAATTATGAAGATGTTCCAAATGAGATTATTGGAGCCATAGTTGAAGCAAATAGAACTAGAAAGGATTTTATTGCGGAACAAATTATTAAGAAAAATCCTAAAACTGTAGGGATTTATAGATTAACTATGAAAACTGATTCTGATAACTTTAGAGCTTCATCTATTCAAGGGATAATGAAGAGAATTAAGGCTAAGGGAATTGAAGTTGTGGTTTATGAACCTGTTCTTAAGGAAGAAAGTTTCTTTAATTCTAGAATTATTAGAGATTTAGATGAGTTTAAGAATATTAGTGATGTTATTGTTTCTAACAGATTAGCAGAAGAGTTATTTGATGTAGAAGAGAAGGTTTATACTAGAGATTTATTTGGTAGAGATTAATAAATATAGGATGGATAGAAAATGAAAAATATTTTTATAATTGGATCTAAAGGAATTCCAGCTAGATATGGTGGATTTGAGACATTTGTAGAAAAGTTAACAGAACAGCAAGTATCAAAAGAAATTAAGTATCACGTTTCTTGTTTAGCAAGTGATAAAAGAGAATTTGAGCATAATGGGGCTAGATGTTTCAATATTAATGTTCCTAATATTGGTCCAGCAAAGGCTGTTTATTATGACATAATGGCCTTAAGAGAATGTATTAAATATATAAAAGAAAATAATATAGAAAATGCTATTGTTTACGTATTAGCTTGCAGGATAGGACCATTTATTGGATTTTATAAAAGACAATTGAAAAAGTTAGGTGTAACTTTATTTGTTAATCCTGATGGACATGAATGGAAGCGTGGAAAGTGGAATGCAGCTATAAGGCAGTATTGGAAAGTATCTGAAAGATTAATGGTAAAGCATGCTGATTTATTAGTTTGTGATTCTGTAAACATTGAAAAATATATAAAAGAAGATTATAAACAATATAATCCTAAAACTACTTTTATAGCTTATGGGGCTGATATAGAAAAATCTATATTAGATGACAATGATGAAAAATTAATTAATTGGTATAAGGAAAAAGGAGTTAGTGCTAAGGAGTATTACTTAGTTGTTGGAAGATTTGTACCGGAAAACAACTATGAAACTATGATAACTGAGTTTATGAAGTCTAGGACTAAGAAAGATTTTGTTTTAATAACTAATGTTGAACAAAATAAATTTTATGAGAAATTAAGAGAAAGAACTGGTTTTGATAAAGATTCAAGAATAAAATTTGTTGGAACTGTTTATGATCAAGAGTTATTAAAGAAAATTAGAGAAAATGCTTATGGATATTTTCATGGGCATGAAGTTGGGGGAACAAACCCATCATTATTGGAAGCACTTGCTACTACTAATTTAAATATTTTATTAGATGTGGGCTTTAATAGAGAAGTTGGTAAAGATGGAGCTTTATATTTTACTAAAGAATCAGGCAGTTTATCACATCTAATTGACAATGAAATGAATAATGAGAGCATTAAAGAGTTTGGAAATAAAGCTAAGGAAAGAATTTATAATGAATATAGTTGGAAAAAAATTATTGATAGATATGAAGCATTATTTGAAAAAAGTACTGTTAGATAAACAATAGGAGTTTTAGGTGAAAAATTAGGTAATCAGTTTAAAAATAAATGAGGTAATTAAATGATTGAAAAAATTAATAGAAATGATATTACTAAAAGTGAGTTTATGTCTATAATATATAATACAGCTATAAAGTTAATTAGAGGATTATTAATTAAGCCATTATTTAAAAAGAGTAAGGGATTAGTTTTTGTAGGAAACGGAACCAAAATATTTAATAAAAATAAGATTATTATAGGAAAAAATAATAAGTTTGAATCAAATTGCGAAGTTCAAGGATTAAGTAAACGAGGTATAGAATTTGGAGATAATGTAACAATTGGAAAATTTGCTATGATAAGACCATCTAGTTATTATGGGGTAGAAATTGGAGAAGGAATTAAAATTGGGAATAATTCATCAGTTGGACCATTTGGATATATAGGATGTGCAGGTTATATCACTATAGGAGATAATGTAATGATAGGTCCTAGAGTTAGTATGTTTGCCGAAAATCACAATTTTAGTGAGATAGGTAAATCTATTAAAGAACAAGGTGTTAATCAAAAAGGTATTATAATTGAAGATGATTGTTGGATTGGTAGTGGAGTAGTTATTTTGGATGGTGTTAAAATAGGGAAAGGAAGTATAATATCAGCTGGAACAATAATTACCAAAGATATACCACCATATAGTAAGGTTATTGATAGAAGGGATAAAGTAATAATAAATAGAAAAGAGGATTAGAAGTGAAGAAAATATTATATTTACATGCAGGGGCTGAGTTATATGGTGCTGATATTGTTTTGATGGAACTATTAAAGAATTTAGATAAAAACAGATTTAAACCATATGTTGTGTTACCTTGTGATGGCCCTCTTGTACAAAAACTTAAGGAGAATAATATCGAGGTTGAAGTTATTAATTATCCAATTTTAAGAAGAAAGTATTTTAATCCATTAGGAATAATTAAATATATTAAAGATTATATTATATATTCTAATAAACTTATAAAAATCGCAAAAGATAAAAAAATTGATATAGTTCATACTAATACTGCCGCTGTGCTAGAAGGGATGTTTGTAAAAAGAAGATTAAAGTTAAAGCAAATATGGCATATACATGAGATAATTGTTAAACCTAAATTCATGAATAAATTATTAAGCTATTTTATATCTAAGAATTCAGATGAAGTTATAACAGTATCAAATGCGGTTAAAAAACATTTGCTTGAAACTGGATTTTTCAAAGAGAATTCTATTAAAGTTATATATAATGGTGTTGATAATAAAATATTTAATTCAGAAAATAATACAAAATATTTAAGAGAAGAATTTAATATTCCACAAGATGCATTAGTAGTTGGGATGATTGGAAGAGTTAATGCATGGAAGGGGCAACAAGATTTTCTAGAAGCAATGGATATTGTTCTTGAAAATAAGGAAAATGTTTATGCAATGTTAGTTGGTGGAGTATTTGAAGGGGAAGAATGGAGAATAAATCAGTTAAATATAAAAATAAACTCAATGAAAAATAAAGATAAGGTTATTTTTAGTGAGTATAGAAATGATACTAAAAATATACATGCTTTATATGATATTTTTGTTCTTCCAAGCACTAATCCAGATCCATTACCAACAGTTGTGTTAGAGGCTATGGCAAGCAGAACAACAATTGTTGGATATAAGCATGGAGGAATATGCGAGATGGTAGAAGATGGAGTAAATGGATCATTAGCTGAAGTTAAAAATATAAATGCTTTAGCAGAGCAGATATTAAAATTCATTAATGATGATGTTGAGCGAGAAAAATCGGCTAATGAATCACAGAAAAGGCAAAAATTTATGTTTTCATTGGAAAGTTATATTGAAAATTTTGAGAGTATTTATTCAGAAGTTTAATTATATCAAATAGGAGAAATTATAAATGGAAGTTTCAAAAAAGATATTATATATAAGAAGTGGACCATATGAATTAAGTTTTGATAATTATAATTTGCAAGAAATAGGTTTAGGTAAAGCTTTTTGTAAAGAGGGATATGATTTTGATTTATTATATTATTCAAAAGAAAATAGAGATCAAATTATAGAAGTTGAAAATAAAAGAATAAAAGTATTATGGCGAAAAGGTATAAAAATTCTTAGAACAGGAATTTATCCACAAATATTAAAAAAAAGCTTTTTAAGTAAATACGATACTGTTATTGTATCGGAATATAGTCAGTTAATGAGTATATTAGTAAGTATATTGCATAAAAATACATATATTTACAATGGTCCATATTATAATATGTTCAAGATACCATTTGTAGAAAAAATTTATGATAACTTATTTATAAACTTTATTAATAAAAATGTAATTAAGATATTTTCTAAAACTGAAAGAGCTAAGCAATTTATAGAGAAAAAAGGAATTGTGAATGTTGAAGTAGTTGGGGTAGGATTAGATTCTACTAAATTTGATAAAGAGAAATATTTAAAAAAAGAAACAGAAAATCTATTAGAAAAAATGAAGAATAAACGTAATATTTTATATGTTGGAGCAATAATAAAGAGAAAAAATGTTGAACTAATTATTAACGCTTTTAACGAAATTAAGAAAGATAAAAAATATGAAGATGTGCAATTGGTTCTAATAGGTAAAGGAGAAGAGAAGTACGTAAAGCAATGTTTCTCTTTATTAACGAAAGAGGCTAAATTAAATGTTATTCATGAATCATTTATTGAAAATGCTCAATTGAAATTTATTTATGAGAAATCAGAGATCTTTTTATTACCATCATTTCAAGAAATATTTGGAATGGTTTTATTAGAAGCAATGTACTTTGGGCTTCCTACTATTTCAAGCAATAGTGCTGGTGGGGAAACTTTAATAAATAGCAATTATAATGGTGTAATAGTAAATAGTTATAACGAAAATGAATGGAAAGAAAAAATTTGTGCTTTATTAGACAATAAAAAGTTAAGAATAAATATGGGAATGAAAGCAAAAGAAACTATAGAAAATAACTTTATGTGGGATAGTATAGTTTGCAAAATGATGAAAGAAATAAAATAAACTTTATTATTATATTAATTAAAGAGTAAAAATTAAGTAAATAAAATGGAGGTTAAAATGATTAAAATAGCTTTTTTAGTTTTACACTATAAAAATCTAGAAGAAACTAAAAATTGTATAGACTCTATTTTTTCAATAACGAATAATAAATTATATAAATGGGAAATAGTAATTGTTGATAATGGTTCCAATAATGGATCAGGAGAAGAATTACAAGAATCTTATATAAATTATTCAAATATAAAGGTTATTATTTCAGAAAACAATCTTGGGTTTTCAATGGGAAATAACTTAGGATATAAATATATTAGAGAAGAGCTTCAAGCGGATTATGTTGTTGTAACAAATAATGATGTTATATTTTATCAAAATGATTTTATTGAAAGAATAAATGATATTTATAACAAAACTAATTTTTTTGTTTTAGGACCTGATATATACGTTAGAAAGAATAAAGAGCATCAGAGTCCAATAACTATTAACAAAGTTAATATAAGTGATATTGAAAAAGAGTTAGAAATGTATAGATATTATCTAGATAGACCCAAATTATATGTTAAAAGAAGAAAAATTCAAATATTAAAAAATAGAATATGCAGTAACAATAAAATATTAGCTAAAATTTATAATAGAATACTTAAAAAGACTAATATTGATAGATTGAAGGCATATGAAAATGTAGTAGTACAAGGTGCTTGTATAATAATTTCAAAAGATTATCTAAATAAAGAAGAAAAAATGTTTTCTCCGGAACCATTTTTATATTGTGAAGAGTTATTTTTATATTTCAAATGTATAAAGAATAATTATAAAATAGTTTATGATCCAAGTATAAGAATTTTTCATGAAGATAGTGCATCAATAAAAGCAATAAGCAAAAATTTATTGGATAAAGCCAAATTTACTTTACCTCACCATGTTAAGGCTAGAGAAATCTTGCTAAAGTATTTAAAAAATGAAATGTGAAGGAGAAAATAGAGATGATTTCAGTAGCACTTGCAACATATAATGGTGAAAAATATATTAAAGAGCAATTAATATCAATATTAAATCAAACAATTAAGGTGGATGAAATAATTATTTGTGATGACTGTTCTAATGATAAAACAATCAGTATTGTTAAACAAATTTTAAAAATGAACTCACTTAATATTGATATTAAAATAGTGGAAAACAAAAGTAATATGGGGTATATAGCTAACTTTAATCAAGCTATAGAACTTACTAAGGGGGAATATATATTTTTAGCAGATCAAGATGATATTTGGGAAATAGACAAGGTTGAGAAATCTATAAAATTTTTAACAGATAATAATTATGATGCTATGTGTTCTAAGTTTAAACTTATAGATAAATATGGTAATGAAATAAAAGATAATGCTAATTTTAGCATTAATAATTATTTGCGTAATAATAAAGGAAATAATACAATCCCATTATCTAGACTCGTATTTGGTAATATATCACCTGGGTGTACTTATTGTTTTAATAGAAGAGTAAAAGATATTTATTTGAGAGTAAATGATAGAGAAGTTATACATGATTATCAAATAATGCTTATAGCAGCAAGTGTAGGAAAAGTTGGTCTTATTGATGAACCATTAATAAAGTATAGACTTCACGATAATAATTCTATTGGATTTTCTAAAAAAAAGAGAGCAATTAATATTAGAATACATAAAATAAGAAAAAAGCCTATTATGGTAGATTTTTTTCAAAAATTAAATAGAATTACTAAAGTACCGGATTATTCAGTTTATATTATAATGTATTATTTACGTATTCCTCATATAAAATCTAAGTTAAGAAGATTAATTTTTGGATAGTTATTTGAAAAATATTATGTTTGGAGAATTAAAATATGGAGTTGAAACAAAGAGCCTCAATTACTAATAGTATTTTATTTTATGTGGCTATATTTTCCACTATGCCTATACTACGTGTATCATCAAATTCATTCTTTAAAATTACAGTTATTATTTTAGCAGCAATTTTAGTCATTAACAGTATAATAATTAAGAAAAGCATAGATTTAAAATACATAGATAAATATTATTTATTTGTATATTTAATTAAAATCTTTACTGTTATTGGAGCTATATATTATAGCTGGGGGCTTTCATGGAAAAGAGGAGCTATTATACAGTTTTTTTGGTTTAGTGTATACACAGTATTATATATTTTAATTAGTAATAGGGGCGAAAAATTAATAAAAACGTTTAGAAAAGGTATAATAGTATCTATCTACATTCAAATTGCATGGAGTTTTATTCAGATTATATTAAATAAATTATTTTCGATTGATATAAATACTATAGTATTTACAAATATTTTATCAATGGTAAGTGAAGCTAGTCAGAGTAAGTATGGGCAATTAAATATATCAGGTCTTGCATGGCATCCAATTAATATGGCACCAGTATTAATTATAGCTTATTGTATGTTTAATAAAATATATATGAAATTTATTATTATTTTCTTAGCAATTACTACTAATAATTCAACTGTACTAATAGGTTTAATAGTTTGTGTGGTACTAGATATATTTTTTGCTTTGAGAAGAATGAATAAGAAGAAAAAAACAATAAAATATACTACTTTATTTGTTATTTTTATTTCTGTGGTTGTTATTATATTTGTATTATTAAAAACAGATTTTATAAATAAGTTAATATCTAGTTTTACATATTTATATGGAAGGATAACAGGCAAATTTTATGATGGAGGTAGCACAGCTGCTCGTATAAGGTATTACACTAGTTTGCCAGAAATTTTTAAATTGAGTTCTATTTATCAAATACTATTTGGGTATGGCGAAGGATGTTCTGGTTATTTAATGAGTGTGTTATTTAATCAATATACACATCTGAGTAGTTGGGCGGTAGAATGTGATGTTATAAATATCTTAATTGGAAATGGAGTTTTAGGATTTATACTTTTTTATTGGTGGTTAATAAAAATTGTAATAAAGGGACTTAATATAGACAAGAGATATCTAATTTGTACAGTATCATTAATAATTTGTGGAATAACATATAATGTACAGTATGATTGGGTAATTATATTTGAAATGTTTATGGTATTATCAATTAAGTATAACTACAATATTTTCAAAATAAAAATGTAAGTTTCAAATTTATAAGAGTGTTCTAATTTGAATAGCCTTTAAATTAAATTGTTTTATATAGTTGATTGCAAAACTAACTTTAAAAATTGAACAAAACTATTGATAAAAGCTAAGTATAGGAAATAATTGGAGTATGCATAAAAATTTCTAAAAAAGCGCACACTAAAAAAGCCTAAAATTGGTGTTAGTATAAAGTAGTGGATACATTAAGACGAACTAAGTTAAAATAATATTTAGTTAAG
>UMFS01029563.1_pt1 | contig 15625 bp, 9 predicted proteins | sample 1965071 | NCBI WGS metagenome assembly UMFS01 (sample SAMEA4836052, study PRJEB28245) | human gut metagenome | biome: gut microbiome; material: fecal sample | place: Denmark | collected 2008
AACAGGATACAATAAACGCCCAGGAAAACGAACACAGAAACCCTCAGAGCAACTTTGAAGCAGAGGATAATGTTAAGCTCTCGGACCAGGAATCAACGGAGTATAAGTCGCACTATGGCAAATATGGCGGTGACGCCCTGCTAAACACATATGATGGATCCGTAGACGTATCCACATTCAACAAAGCATTTGGCCGTGCTTATGATGCGGGTTACAACCAGATCGATCTGGACACAGCTACTCACTCGGCCTTAATGTCTCTTTTATCCGATCAGCAGATAGAAGCTGCCTACCGTGCCGGTATCCAGGATTATAACCTGGACAACCAGGTCAAACCTAAGTACACGCAGGGACAGATCAAAGAGGGCGGTTTAGGCACTGTATCCGACTATGCAACACAGGATCAGCGCAATGTAGCGGAGCATATAGGAAAGAAAACAGGCCTTAAGATTAATCTGGTAGACAATCTTTCACAGGAGAATGCAACAGCCTCATATAAACCGGGAGAGATTACCATAAACATCAACTCCGAGGATTTTAACGGATCTCTTTCTCACGAACTGACGCATTTCATTAAAGATACGGCCCCAGAATCTTACCGCCTGTATCAGGAGATCGTGACAGAAGCACAGATGAAGGCAACCGGAAAAGCCTGGGAAGATTTAGTAGAATCATACACCAACCGCTACAAGGATGCCGGGCAAGACCTCACCCGTCAGCAGGTAATGGAAGAGATTGCCGCAGATGCGACACAGAAATTCTTGAACGATCCGGATTTTATCGACCAGGTAGTAAAAAAAGATCGCAATTTAGCCCAGAAGATCATTGATTTCCTGTCAGATGTGATCGATTCGATCAAGAACCTGATCAAAACCGGCAGCACCCGTGCAGCAGCAAAGAATCTGGAACAGGATGTACAGATGTATGAAGATGCCCGCTATGCTTGGCTGCTTGGTCTGGAGCAAGGCAGCAAGGACTATAAAGCAGGTAAAGAAAGAGCGGATAACATCATGCAAAGCAACAAGTATGAATTAAATCAGTTTGGATTTGAGGAATACGGAGAGAAAGAGAAAGGCTGGTGGAAAAATAACGACAGTATCATAATATGCAACACAAAACAAGATATTGCAGATTTTTACCGCGATCATGTCCACAAAAAACCATATGCAAGATTATATATTGGAAAAATAGGTCCAGAGCTCGCGCAACGGATTTACAAAGACACAGGAGTCAATACAGAAAATTTAAATGTTGCCATTACAAGCGAGTTTGAAGATAGCCATAGCAATCCAGAAAAAGAAAGATCGAGAGGGCAGACACCGGTAACGCCGGAGATACTATCAAGACTTCCGGAAATTATATCAAGCTACGATAAGGTAGAAAATACAACCAGTTCCAAAGATAGAAAACCAGTTCTGAAATTCGAGAAGGATATTAATGGAAAAAATGTTGCCGTAGAATACGTTAGAAGCAAGAAAGGAATGCTTGAGCTGCACACAATGTATGCGTGGGAAAATAAAAATAGCAGGAGTGTATCCACTACGCTTACAATGCCAGAAAAAACTGACCCGTACAGAACGTCCGAAACGTATAGCGTCATTACTCCTGCTACTAAGGACAATATACAACCAGGTACAGAAAAAAGCAAGACTCGTTTCCAGCTGGATGATGTAGACGATACTATGAGTGAACGTAGAATTCAGGCATTGCAAGACCAAAATGAGGCTTTAAAACAGGCGAATGATCTTCTGGAGCAGCAGTTTAAGTTGACAGACAAGGATGCAGTGCGGACCGAGGATATCAAAAAAGTTGCAAGAAATATCCTGAAAGAATATGGCAGTAAATATTCAAGTGAAATATTGGAAAGAAACCTGTCTAAACTCTATCAGTATATCCGTGGTGCTGGCCAAGTGGATGGACAGGCTATTACAGAAGCTGCAACCAGCATGGGCAAAAGTATTCTGGAAAAGTCAGTGCAGAAAGATACAGAACTAACGGAACACTATAAGGATCTGAGAAAGCAGATTAAAGACACAAAGATTGCAATCACAGACCAGGACAAGGCAGATTTGGCTTCTGTGGGCGGATATAATGAATTTAGAAAACGCTACTTTGGAAAGATGAAAATGGGGGCAGATGGTATCTCAATAGATTCTCTGTACCAGGAGTTGCAAGGACAGTATCCGGAACTTTTCCCGGCAGACGTGACACATCCGGCGGATGAGCTGGTTGCGATAGCATCCGCTCTGGATCAGACAGCTCCACAAATTAAGAACCCATATGCCGCCAATATGGATGAAATGGCATATATGGTAGGACAGGACATCTTATCATCATATTTTGATGTGAGAAAACCAAGTGCGACGTTTGCTGATAAAAAAGAGGCTCAGATGCAAAAATTGCGCTGGCAGTATCAGCAGAAGATAAGAGACTATAAAAATGATTTGAAATCAAAGTATGATGAAAGCCTTAAACAGATTAAAAAGCAGAACCTTGAAGAAAGCGCACGCCTGGCAGAACAGTATAAAAACCTCACGGAAGCAGAGCGAAAAGAGCAGAGGGAGTATTATAAAAAAAGGATGGATGATCTGCGAAACAGCAAGAACCAGGAATTGGCTGCCATGCAGCAGAGGAGCAAAGAGCGGATCAAGTCATTGCGGGAGAATCAGCAGAAAAGAGAAGATAAGAGACAGATCATCAAAGAAAGAAAAAAATTACAGAATTGGTTGCTGAAACCGACTGATTCAAAGCATATTCCAGAGGGACTGAGACAATCTGTAGCGGCTTTCCTGAACAACATTGATTTTTCTCCAAATGATGAGGATAGTGAGATCAAAACCCAGCGAAAAGAAGACTGGAAAGCAGCCCAGGATGCATTTAAGGAGATCCTGGATAATGGCGGTGTTTATGTGGACCAGAAGACTGGTGATACCATGACCATGGATATTGACCCAGATATTGCACAGCGCATTCAGGAACTAATTGAAAAAACAAAGGGAATTGATAAATTAGATAACTTGGATGCATATAGCATGGGTGAGCTTAAAAAGACAGTTATGGCTATGAAAAAGGCTATAACAGAAGTAAATGATCTTAAGAGCAACAAAAAATCTGGAGAACTGAGTATTCTGGCAGATGGAGTGTTTAGGGATCTGGAGCAGAGGCGGAATAAGGTGGAGTATGTAGGACCTGCGGGAATGGGAGATAAACTGTTGAATTATGACATGTTGGATCCGCAGACCATGTTTGGAAAAATGGGAGACAACATGAAGTCCACCTATGATGCATTGCGTAACGGACTGGATAAAAAGACAGAAAAATTGAGATCTGCTCAGGAATATGTGGATGATATTGTGGATAAGTATGGAATCAAGCCTAAAGAATTGCGTGAATGGACGGGATCAAATGCCAAGACTCAGCATTTTAAGACATCGAGAGGTGAGATTGATCTTACAGTAGCCCAGGTGATGTCGCTGTATGAGTTAAACAAAAGAAGCCAGGCCAGAGGCCATATGTATGATCGAAACGGCGGTATTAAGCAGGCGCCGGTAGTTGGAAAAGCCAAATTGGAAGGAACGACTTATACACCGGCACAGATCAAGAAGAATTATCGCCCTGTAAAGGTTACGGCCGCAGATGTAGAAACGATCACAAAGACTTTAACACCGGCGCAGCGTGCTCTTGCGGATGGATTGCAGCAGTTTATGGGAGATCAGTGTGCAGCCTGGGGAAATGAAGTAACCATGGACATGTATGGTTATGAGAAATTCACAGCAAAGAATTATTTCCCAATTAGCACAGATAAAAACTATGTGGCAACCAGGCAGGGAGATGCGGGAAATAAAGCGTCAACCATTAAGAACATGGGAATCACCAAGAGCACAACCCCATATGCGAATAATCCATTGATTATTGAGGACATCTTTGATGTGTTTAGCCGCCAGGTTGATAACATGAGTACATATAATGCCTATGTAATCCCACTGTCAGATCTTAATAAGGTGTACAATTATAAGGACACCAGAGGAATGACTGAGTTTGGATCATCTATTAAAGAAGAGATAGAAAGGACCTTTGGAAAGCAGGGAAATGATTATATCGTCAAGCTGGTTTCAGATATCAACGGGACAGTAAATAAAGATAAAAGCATAGCCAGCCAACTGGTCTCAAACATGAAAGCGGCTTCTGTAGCTGGAAATCTGCGTGTAGCTGCCCAGCAGCCAACAGCTTACATAAGAGCTAGTATGGAGATCAATCCTAAATATCTTGCCAGAGGCGCGACGACCATCACCAGAAAAGGCCAGTGGGACCTTATATGTAAATACGCCCCTATTGCGCAATGGAAAGATTGGGGATTTTACCGCATGGATACCAGCCGACAAATGAAAGATATCATGTTTAACACCGACAGTACAAAGCAGCGGTTTGTTAATGCAACTATGATCTTGGCAGAAAAAGGCGATCAACTGGCCTGGAATCGCCTATGGAGAGCTTGCGAATACGAGTGTATGGATCAGCATCCGGATCTGAAAGAAGGCACGGAAGAATTTTACGAGCGGGTAGGCAAGAGATTTAGCGAAGTTGTAGACAAGACACAGGTAGTTGATTCAATCTTACATCGTACTCAGATTATGAGAAGCCAGAGCGAAATCAATCAGCTGGCTACCAGCTTCATGGCTGAACCGCTAAAAACTTATGATATGCTCTACCGCGCTGCAACAGATGTAAAAACGAAGAAAGAAGGCTCGAAGAGCAGAGCAGTACGCGCCGCAACTGTATTTGTCCTTACCGGTGTAGCCACGTCAATAGCTGCATCAGCGGTTGATATGCTCAGAGATGATGACCGAGATAAGAACAGCAAGGAAAAGTACATAGACAGCCTTAAATCAAACATTTTCGATAACCTGAACCTTTTGAATAACATCCCATGGGTGAAAGAAATTCCCTCCATTATTGCCGGATACACGCCAACCAGAGCGGATCTGTCTGGCTTTGAGGATATGATATACGCTTGGAATCAGATTAAGAAGTTAAAAGACGGCACAAGTAAGTATACACCACAGTACGTAGCTGTATACACGGCTCAGATGGCGAGCAAGCTCACCGGAATCCCGATTAAGAGTCTTACAAGAGACATGGGAGCTGTCATTGATTCTATTTTTGATTCAGCAGGAGGCAAAGCGGATTATACATGGCTGAAACAAAAGTACGACATGGGAAGCAAAGAAAATCTTGAGATGTATACAAAAATGATGATCCAGGCTCACAGAAACGGAGATCAGGATTTCCAGAAGAAAATCAAGGATGATCTTAACAAAGCGGGAATTGATAACGATACGATAACAAACAAGATTAAAACGGTGATCAAATCAGAGTTAATCGGCAAAGATTCTGTAAATCCGCTGGTAGAGGCGGCGGCCCAGGCAAAGCAATCATATGACCTGGAAGCTTACGAGGATGCGGTAAGTCAGCTCACATCCCAGGGATATGCCACAAAGATCGTAAAATCCGCCATTGATGCCAGGATCAAACAGTTAGAAGGAAAAGAAGAGATTGACTGGGAGGCAGAGGTACAGACAGAACCGGATAGCCTGTATGGAGATATCCTGACGGATCAGGGTGCATCAGAGGATAGTAGCAGTGTAAAATTCTATAGCAATTCGGATCTTCTGGCAGCAATAGGCCAGTATGATAATAAAAATGCTAAATCTCTGGATCCTTTTAAAAAGATGGCAGATGCCATTGTAAAAAGTAAAGTGGATGAAGGAAAGACACAGAAAGAGGCTGCAGGTTCGATTAAAACATCCATTACGAGTCATTATAAGCCTTTATGGATTGCAGCCGACAGAAAAGGCAGAGAAGAGATCCAGAATGTCCTTAAACAGCTTAAGGTAAATGGAAAGGCATTGTATACCGGAGAGGATTGGACGAATTGGAATAAGGCAGCAAAAAAGAAGCAAAAGAAGCAGTAGGAATAGGGAGGACCAGGTATCATAAAAAGTACCTGGTTTTTTCTATGCAATAGTAATTTTAAAAATTATGTTCGCATAGATGGGTCTCCAATAAGTGGCTATGGCGGTATGGGATCAAGTTTTAATACTGGTGTTACTTTGATTGATGATGCTGGAAACGCAGGTATGCCAACAGCTGAGTGGTATATGCTAATCTCCGCCGGTGGAGATGGAACCCGCTGTCAATTAGCAGTTGCACTTTTCACGGGTAAAATATACTGGCGTAACTGTGCAGCTGGTAAATGGTCTGAATGGGTACAGAAAGTGTAGATTTCAGATTATTTCGCCATCCACTCTCCCCAAGTATTGTTTCCCTTTTGTCTAATATAGAATTTTTCGTTACCCGCCGATAATGCAAGTTGCGAATTATAAACGGAATTCGTGTTGTAGACGCTTAAAACGATGCCTGCTGTTGCTTGAGTTAATCCTTTTTTATACGGAGAGTTCGCTGAATTTACGTCATAAACCCCTAATATGACATCAGGTACATCTAAGTCTGATATATATCCGTAGGTGCTACCTAAATTACTATTGTGAGAGTACATACACTGTGTTATAATTCAATTGCTTAGAAAGAATTATAAACCAGTTGGACGGTGAAAAATTTTCAACAGAACAAAAACATATGTTTTCCGCGGAGACAATGCTTGCATTGTTTCCGTATTTTTTATTGCAGTAATAGTTGAATGATATTATCATGAGTTTTTACAGTATGGTGGACCTGATGGGGAAATGGGTGCTTCCATGCGTTATCTTTCCCAGCGCTATTCCATGCCATACAAGGAGTGCAAGGCAGTCCTTACAGACATTGGCACGGAAGAGTTGGCCCACTTGGAGATCGTGGCGGCCATCGTCCACCAGCTTACCCGGAATTTAACAGCCGAACAGCTGGTAGAACAGGGCTTTGGTCCTTATTATATTGACCATACTACCGGGATCTGGCCTCAGGCTGCAGGCGGTGTACCGTTTAATGCCTGTGAATTCCAGAGCAAGGGAGATATTATCACCGATCTTCATGAAGATATGGCTGCGGAACAGAAAGCCCGCTCCACATACGACAATATACTCCGTGTAGTCACAGATTATGACGTATGTGAGCCTATCAAATATTTAAGAGAGCGGGAGATCGTTCATTATCAGAGGTTCGGTGAAGCCCTGCGCATCACCCAGGAGAAGTTAGACAGCAAGAATTTCTATGCGTTTAATCCGTCTTTTGACAATGGAAAAAGTGTGATCCAGCCGAGAAATTAAGGGGATCACAAAAATCCCGCAGTAAAATCCAACGGTATATAAAAAGCCCGGCAAAACCGGGCTTTTAAACAGAAAAATATTACAGAGTAAGCAATATTCCACCAAGTTTCTCCACATCTTCCTTCTGATGGGTGGAGATCAGAAGGAAACGATCCTGCCTGTATTCCTTTAAAAATTTTATGACCTCATCTTTTGTTCCCTCATCCAGACCTGTAAAGGGTTCATCCATTAAAAGCAGATCCGACCTGGTAAGAAGAGCCCGCAGGATGGCAGTCCGCCGTTTCATACCGCCGCTTAAGGTAGATACCGGCCGGTTTAAACATTCTTCCGGCAGAAGACGGCACATAGCTGTGAGGATCTCATCTCTGGAAATCCCGGAAATTTCAGAAGCATGTTTTTTCTGCACCATCATCACATTTTCCAAAGGGGAAAAAGAAGGACAGAGCCGGTCTTCCTGGAAAACAGCGGAAATGCGCAGAGAACGGGAAGCATCTGTATCAGTTTCAGCCCCGGCTCCGGACCCCACATTCCAGATAATATCCCCTGCATCTGCCTTTTCCAGTCCCATAAGAATACGGAATAAAGTGGTTTTTCCTGTTCCGGAAGGACTCATCAGGCAGTAGGTCTTATCCCGTTCTAAAGTCAGGTCCACATTTTTTAAGACGGTCAGTGTACCATAAGATTTTGACAGGTTTTTTATTATGATCTGTTCCATATCAGTGACGTACCTTCTTTAATAATGTAAGAAAAACAAACTCAAAAACTGCGCTTATAAGGATAATGGAAAAGGTCCAGGCAAAAAGCCCGGAAGTATCCAGATACAGTTTTGTGTAATATAGTTGCTCGCCAATAGAAGCTTTCGGGATACCGATCACTTCTGCAGCAACTCCTGATTTCCAGCTCATTCCCAGGGCAGTCCTGCAGCTGCTTACCAGATAAGGGTGGACAGCCGGGATGAAGAGGTAGCGTACTTTTTTTAGAAATGGCATGGAAAAGACCTGGGACATTTCCAAAAGCTTTTGATCCATATTTTCAAGTCCTGCCAGCGTAGCGCCATAGATCATGGGAACTACCACCAGAAAAGAGATAAAAACAGACAGATTTTCTGACCCGATCCATATCAGTGCCAGAATGACAAAGGAAGCCACCGGTACAGATCGGATCATCAACATAGGCGGTTTTAAAAATTCTTTCACCAGGGGAAAGGCCCAACCAAGGCTTCCAAGAAGGATCCCAAGGCAAAAAGCACTTAAAAATCCCAGGCAGATTCGAAGGGAAGAGTGAAACAGGCTCAGCCAGAAATCCCCGTCTTTTAACAGTCCTGCCAGCGTCAGTGCCATGTCAAAAGGCCCGGCAAAAATAACATTGTTGTGGATGAAAAGGTCCGCCAGCTGCCAGATCCCGATCCAGATCAGCCAGCAGACCCAGTTTTTTCCATATTTTTTCATCAGATTTTTCATTGAAGCAATAAGAAAAGGATACTGTAAGTGATTTATGGAAGATAGTAGAAGTCATCAGCCGGTAACTGTCCACCTACAGATTTTGCATCAGCAGCTTCCAGAACAGATAAATAGCCTGAGAGAGCAGACTTCATTTCCTCACCTGTGATGCATACAATGTTGCAGGCAGGCATAGCCTTTTTCGCAATGGGTGCCTTTTCAACGATGCCCAGTGCAGCTACCATTTCAGCAGCTTCATCCAGATGTTCGCTTGTATAGGCAGCAGATGCCTTGTGATCTTCGATGAACAGCTTCACTGCCTCTTCATTTTCCTTTAAGAAGTCGCTGCGCACAATGGTAACACCTGTAACTAACTGGCTTCCATTTTCCTTATTTAAAAGGTTCCACTGTTCGGTCAGGTCAAGAACCGGCTTTAAAGCTTCGTTCTGGATGCAGGCAGCAGTTGCAAAAGGCTGAGGAAGAACGCCTACTGCAGAAGAATCTTCTTTTAATACAGAAGCAACCTCTGTGGCCTCAGACTTAAATTCCAGAGTAACATCCCCGTCAGTAAGGCCATTTTCAGAAAGGAGATAATTCATTACATATTCCGGGGTAGTTCCTTTTCCGGTCATGTAAACGGTCTTTCCTTTCAGGTCTTCCATAGAAGAAATGGAATCATCAGAGGCAACTACATAGAGAACGCCCAAGGTATTGATGTCGATCACATTTACATTACCCTGGGTCTTTGTATACAGGATACTTGCAACATTGGCAGGGACTAAAACAATATCCAGATCGCCACTTGCAATGGAACCTACCAGTTCATCTGCTTTTCCTGCCATGGTAAAGGTATAGTCATTTTCTGTCTCGCCTTTTTCAGCGCGATCCATCAGTTCAGCCAGTCCCATAGAGGTAGGTCCTTTTAAAGAGCCAACGCGGATCGCAGTACCTGAACCGGCTGCGTCAGAAGTCTCAGTTTCTTCCTTTTCAGTTTCAGATTCTGCCTGTGAGCTTTCAGCCTCTGTGTTCTGTGCGTCTGTTTCTTTTACAGTCTCGCTTTCAGCAGAAGCAGCAGTGGTTTCCTTATTTCCTGCACAGCCGCCTAACACTAAAGTGCCTGCAAGAGCAGCTGCCAGCAGTTTCATTGTTTTTTTCATAATAAATTATTCCTCCCTAAATAATATAGTAATAGACCTATCTTACCATAAAAATTCCTTGCTGTGGTGGTTAAGTGCTGTTAAAATGGATTTGTTGAGAAAAATAGATAGAAGAAAGGTAAATTATGGGAAAATTATACGGAATTGGAGTAGGACCGGGAGATCCGGAACTGCTTACATTAAAAGCATATAAGATCCTTAACCAGGCAGATGTGATCTTCTGTCCGGAAAAGAAAAAAGGAGCAGGTAGTTTTGCCTTTGATATTATAAAGGAACATATAAAAGACAGTAAAGCCCAGATCGTAAATCTGGAGTATCCTATGCATTATAAAGGGGACGAGCTGAAAAAAATGTGGGAAGAAAACGGACGCCTGATCTCTGAATATTTAAAAGGAGATAAAACAGGAGCTTTTATTACTTTAGGCGATCCCTCTGTATACAGTACCTTTATGTATACCCTTCCTTATATAGAAGCTTTTGGCACAGAGACAGAGGTAGTTCCGGGAATTCCATCCTTCTGTGCAGCAGCGGCTATTTCAAAAATCCCTCTTACTGCCTGGGATGAAGATCTGGTGATCGCACCGGTCCGGAAAAATAATGCAGCGGATCTGGAAAAACTTCTTACAGAACATGAGAATGTAGTGCTTATGAAGCCTTCCACAGACAGTGAAGCCCTGGTTTCAGCTATTCAGGCAAGTGGAAGGGAAAATTCCTTTGTACTGGTAGAAAAGGCGGGAACCAAAGAGCAGCGTCTGATCCGGGAGTATCAGACCTTAAAAGAGGAGCCGGTTCCCTATCTGTCTCTGATGATCCTTAAGTCTCAGAAGCAGTAAGCTGTATTTTTTTCCTGTATTCCCCGGGAAGACAGTCGTAGCGCTTTAAAAAGGATTTTGCAAAGGCACGGCTGTTGGGAAAACCATTATTAATGGCAATGTCATTTAAACTGCGGTCTGTGTGTAGCATTTCACGGAATGCATATTCGGTGCGCAGGTTTAAAAGATAGGTTTTGTAACTGATCCCTGCATAGAGGCGGAACATGCGGGATAAATAGTTGGGTGAGAAGCCGAATGTTTCAGCTACACTTTCCAAAGTGATCGGCTGATCATAGTGTTTCTTCATATAAGAAGTGATCTGGGAGAGACGGTCTAAGTGCCGTTTCTGCCGCAGATTTCCCTCATCTGCCTCTGTTTTCATAAATTCTGTTGCCATCTGGTATAAAAGTTCATAGAAGAGGCTTTGCATTTTTAAAAGATAGGCCTTTTCTTTTTTTGTATATACATGATACATTTTTTCAATAAGAACAGCCAGCGCGCGGTTTTTCTCCTGGGACTGGCTTACAAATATGGCATAGTCCTCTTTTCCCATATAAGGGGTAAAATAAGAAACCGGGATCTGGAGCACCAGGGTCAGATTGGGTTTTGGCGCTTCAATGGAGTGGATCTCATTGGAATTGACAATGATCAGTTCTCCGGCACTTAAGGGCTGGGACTGGTTGTTAATGTAAAATTTCAGTTCCCCTTCCAGCACCAGGAAGATCTCCACAGACTGGTGCCAGTGGTTGGCGCGGCGGTAATTGCCGTTTTTTCCTTCAAAAATGAAAAATTTACAGGGCAGGTCTTCGTTTGGAACGACCATTTCATATTTAAAATCCATCCTGTAGCTTCCTTTCCGTAAAAATTCCAGGTGTACATAAGGCTTAAACAGCCGGTCAGAACACGCAGATCCTGCAATAAAGTATACCATATGATAAGAATGATGTAAAAGGATAAGAAAGTGCTATTATAAAGATAAGAACTGCTCTGGAATGACGGTTTAGGATAAGTTATAATCATTTTAGAATATGTTTGGCAGGAATGGCTGTCATAAGAGGAGAAGGGAGAATATCATGAATTATCTCTTGGGAATAGATGTGGGAACTTCCGCAACAAAGACGGTCCTGTTTGATGAAAAGGGAACCGTGATCGCTTCTGCTTCACAGGAATATCCACTGTATCAGCCGGAAAATGGCTGGGCAGAGCAGAAACCCGAGGACTGGAGAGATGCAGTTCTTAAGACTATAAAGGAAGTTGTTTCACAGTCAGGTGTAGACAAAGACGCAGTAAAGGGAATTGGTATTTCCGGACAGATGCATGGCCTGGTCATGTTAGATGAGGCCGGAGAGGTGATCCGTCCTTCTATTATCTGGTGCGACCAGAGAACAGGCGCAGAAGTAGAGGACATGTTAAAGATCATGCCAAGGGAAGAATGGATCCGTATCACAGCTAACCCGCCACTGACAGGCTGGACTGCAGCAAAGATCCTCTGGGTACGGAAAAATGAGCCGGAAAATTATAACCGCTGCCGTCATATCTTACTGCCTAAGGATTATATCCGCTACATACTGACCGGCGTATTTGCAACAGAGGTTTCTGACGCAAGCGGTATGCAGCTTTTAGACGTTCCGGGCCGCTGCTGGTCTGATGAAGTGCTGAAAGCATTAAATATTGACAAGAACCTTTTAGGAAAGGTACATGAGTCCTGCGAAGCAACAGGAACACTGCTTCCGGATGTAGCAAAGGAATTAGGCCTTTCTGAAAAATGTATCGTAGCCGGCGGTGCCGGTGATAATGCTGCAGCTGCAGTAGGAACCGGTGTTGTAAAAGACGGAACTGCCTTTACTACCATTGGTACTTCCGGTGTTGTATTTGCACATACCAGCAAGCCTGCCATTGATCCGAAGGGAAGGATCCATACCTGCTGCTGCGCAGTACCGGGTGCATGGCATATGATGGGTGTGACCCAGGCTGCAGGACTTTCCTTAAAATGGTTTAAAGACCAGTTCTGCCAGGATTATGTAAAAGAGGCAGAGGCCAAGGGAGTAGATGTATACGACCAGATCAATCAGGATGTTGCGTCTGTAGCACCTGGAAGTGACCGTCTGCTGTATCTTCCTTATTTAATGGGAGAAAGGACCCCGCATCTGGATCCGGACTGCAGAGGCGTATTTTTCGGTCTGTCTGCGATCCACACAAGAAAGCATCTGCTGCGGGCTGTAATGGAAGGCGTTGCTTATTCTCTCTGCGACTGCAATGAGATCCTTCAGGAAATGGGCGTTAAGGTTGACTGTATGAAAGCCTGCGGAGGCGGCGGAAAGAGCCCTGTATGGCGTCAGATGTTAGCGGATCTGTACAACTGCTCCGTAGAGCGTGTGGTACAGGATGAAGGTCCGGCACTTGGCGTTGCCATTTTAGCAGGAGTTGCCTGCGGTCTTTATGAAAGTGTGGAAAAAGCATGTGACCAGCTGATCACACGCAGGGACAGCACAGAGCCAAAGGCAGAAGATGTGGCTGTTTATGAAAAATATCACAGACTGTATCAGAAATTGTATACAAGCCTGAAAAATGATTATAAGGAGCTGGCAGAATTATCATGATCAAACAGATAAGTGTAATGGAGCCGGAATTTAAAAAGTACGGCAAGGTCATCGGAGGTTATGACCTGAAAGAAATTTTACAGAAAATGGAAGAAACTCCATGCCCGGATGATGTAGTATATGTGGCTTCTGTAAAGGAACTGGAAGATTTAAAGATCGCAGAAGAACTGGCAGACGGTGTTTACGGACAGATGCCGATCCAGATCGGTTACTGCAACGGACACAACCGTAAATTAAATGCGTTAGAGTATCACAGAGACTCTGAGATCAATATTGCAGTCAGCGATATGGTACTGCTTTTAGCAAAAGAAGAGGAAGTAGAGGATGACTATACATTAGATACCTCTAAGGTAAAAGCATTTTTCGTTCCTGCAGGCACCATGATCGAAGTGTATGCAACGACTCTTCACTATGCGCCATGCCAGACCTCTGATAAAGGTTTCCGCTGTGTAGTTGTCCTTCCAGAGGGAACTAACGGGGAGTTAAGCCACAAGCCGGAAAATAAGAGCGGCGAAGAGAAACTTTTGGCAGCTGTCAATAAGTGGCTCATCGGTCATGCAGAAGGCGGACTTCCGGAAGGCAGCTTTATCGGACTGAAAGGTGAAAATACAGAAGTTTAGAGCATAAAAAAGTATAAATAAGGGCTGTGGTGGAACAGCCCTGTAAATATGGAGGAAAAAAACATGTTTGAGAATATCCCGAAAGTAAAAGTTGGTATCGTTGCAGTCAGCCGTGACTGTTTCCCGGAGTCTTTATCTGTAAACCGCAGAAAAGCCCTGGTAGACGCTTACAAGGCAAAATATGATCCAGAGGATATTTATGAGTGCCCAGTCTGTATCGTAGAGAGCGAGATCCACATGGTACAGGCCTTAGAAGATATTAAGAAAGAGGGATGCAACGCTTTAGTTGTTTACCTTGGAAACTTCGGACCTGAAATTTCTGAGACCCTTCTTGCAAAGCACTTTGACGGACCGAAAATGTTTGTTGCAGCAGCTGAAGAGACCGGAAACAACCTGGTATCCGGCAGAGGCGATGCATACTGCGGTATGTTAAATGCAAGCTATAACTTACAGCTGAGAAATATCAAGGCTTATATCCCGGAATATCCGGTAGGAACCGCTGCAGAGTGTGCAGATATGATCCATGATTTCCTGCCAATCGCAAGAACTGTGATCGGTTTGTCTGATCTGAAGATCATCAGCTTTGGCCCAAGACCATTAAACTTCTTAGCATGCAACGCTCCTATCAAGCAGCTGTACAACCTGGGTGTAGAGATTGAAGAAAACTCTGAGTTGGACCTGTTTGAGGCATTTAATAAGCATGCAGGTGATCCAAGAATTGCAGAAGTAGCAGCAGACATGGAAGCAGAGTTAGGAGCAGGCAATAAGAAGCCGGAGATCCTTGCAAAGCTGGCTCAGTATGAGATTACTCTGTTAGACTGGATCCGTGACCACAGAGGCTACCGCAAGTATGTTGCGATCGCAGGAAAATGCTGGCCTGCATTCCAGACCCAGTTTGGCTTTGTTCCATGCTATGTAAACAGCCGTCTGACTGGCCGTGGCATCCCGGTATCCTGTGAAGTAGATATTTACGGTGCATTAAGTGAATTTATCGGAACCTGCATCAGCCAGGATGCAGTAACCCTTCTGGATATCAACAACTCTGTACCGGAAGATCTGTACAATGAGGACATTAAGGACAAGTTTAACTATGACTTAAAGGAAACCTTCATGGGCTTCCACTGCGGAAATACCAACTCCAAGAAGCTGGCATTCTGTGAAATGAAGTATCAGTTCATCATGGCACGTTCTCTGCCGGAAGAAGTTACACAGGGAACTCTGGAAGGCGATATCATGCCGGGTGATATTACGTTTTATCGTTTACAGAGTACAGCTGACAACATTCTGCGCGCTTATGTAGCACAGGGCGAGGTACTGCCAGTGGCAACCCGGTCCTTTGGTTCCATCGGTATCTTTGCAATTCCTCAGATGGGCCGCTTCTACCGTCATGTGCTGATCGAAAAGGGCTTTCCACATCACGGAGCTGTTGCTTTCGGTCACTTTGGAAAGAGCCTGTATGAGGTATTTAAGTACATCGGTGTAGATGTAGAGGAGATCGGCTTTAATCAGCCGGCTGGAATGCTGTACAAGACAGAAAATCCATTTGCATAATTTCACATAAAAATTTATCCCCTTTCTGTGGCGGTTCTGTTACAGAGAGGGGATTTTTTGCGTTGCAGGAAACTTTGCAGTACATTTGTGATACCGGTGTCACACTTGCATCAGGGCGGTTGTTCGGCTATACTAGCTGTAAATTATGATGTTGGGGTCAAAAGGTATTTTGCCCCCTCTGATA
>UMFS01016844.1_pt1 | contig 15509 bp, 10 predicted proteins | sample 1965071 | NCBI WGS metagenome assembly UMFS01 (sample SAMEA4836052, study PRJEB28245) | human gut metagenome | biome: gut microbiome; material: fecal sample | place: Denmark | collected 2008
CTCCGAGTTCGTCGAGATGTTCGTCGGCATGGGAGCTGCAAAGGTGCGTGACCTGTTCCAGCAGGCAAATGAGAAAGCACCGTGTATCGTCTTTATCGATGAGATCGATACCGTCGGCAAAAAACGTGACGGCGGCGGATTCTCCGGAAACGACGAGCGTGAGCAGACCCTGAACCAGCTGCTTGCCGAGATGGATGGATTCGATGGAAAGAAAGGTGTTGTCATTCTGGCAGCGACGAACCGTCCGGATTCCCTGGACCCGGCACTTCTTCGTCCGGGCCGTTTCGACCGCCGTGTGCCGGTTGAACTGCCTGACTTAAAAGGCCGTGAGGAAATCCTGAAAGTCCATGCGAAAAACATCCGCGTGGGCGACAATGTCGATTACAATGCGATCGCACGTATGGCATCCGGTGCTTCTGGTGCAGAACTTGCCAATATGATCAACGAGGCAGCACTCCGTGCCGTCCGTGATGGAAGAAAATTCGTCACCCAGGCGGATCTGGAGGAGAGCGTTGAGGTTGTCATCGCCGGATACCAGAAGAAGAATAAGATCATGACCGACAAAGAGAAACTGATCGTTTCCTACCACGAGGTCGGCCATGCACTCGTCGCAGCACTGCAGAGCCATTCCGCTCCGGTTACGAAGATCACCATTATCCCGCGTACGTCCGGCGCCCTCGGCTATACGATGCAGGTGGATGAAGATGAGCACAACCTGATGAGCCGCGAAGAGCTGGAAAACAAGATTGCAACGCTGACCGGCGGCCGTGTGGCAGAGGATCTGGTGTTCCATTCCATCACGACAGGTGCTTCGAACGATATCGAGCAGGCAACGAAGGTGGCAAGATCCATGATCACCCGCTTCGGTATGAACGAGGAATTTGGTATGGTTGCATTTGAGACGGTAACGAACCAGTACCTCGGCGGTGACACTTCCCTGGCATGCTCCGAATCGACAGCAGCACAGATTGATGAGAAGGTTGTTGCAGCAGTCAGAAAACAGTACGACAAAGCAGAGCAGCTCTTAAAAGATAATATGCCGAAACTCCACGAGCTGGCAAAATATCTGTATGAGAAAGAGACGATCACAGGTGATGAGTTTATGGAAATCCTGAATTTATCCCCGGATCAGCTTACGACAACGAGAATGGAAACAAACTAAAAAGCGATAAAAGCAGATGAGAATCCCGCGTTACTGTTCACCCAGCAGTGAAACACTTGCTGTTTCACTGCGTAAGAAAGTGATTCACGAATCCCGCGTTTCAAGGCGACTTCAGCCTTGCGCGGGATTCTTTCTTGTGCTATAATGCTGTAATGCGAAATTATGACACAAAAAGACAGATTTTTTTAGGATAGACCAAGAGAGCATAAGGAGAAACACAATGAAGAAAAAACAGGCATGGAAAGTGATGGGTGCTGTCCTTGCGGGCACACTGGTATTTTCCGATGCAGTTCCGCTCCGTGCCAGCGCATCGGCAGGAACGGAAAAAAGCGCAGTACAGAACGAAACTGTCTCCGGAACGGAGAACGGTACAGAGACAAAGACAAAACGGGCAGCCGTTTATGTGAATCTGAAAACCGGCGATGATACGGCAGACGGTACAACGGCAGAGACAGCAGTAAAAACCGTGGAAAAAGCACAGGAGCTTCTTGCAGCTGCAGCGGCAGAACTGCAGGCGGACGGGAAAACAACCGAAAAAAACACTGCTGCAGATACCAGCAAAACGGCAGCGGAGGAAGCAGCAGAAAAATATCTGGTATTCGTCGGCATGGATGAAAAAGAGCTGGAAACGTATCGAAAGAAACAGCAGAAAACAGACTTCTGGGGAAGAGTAACAGATACCGTTTTTGCGGCAGATGAAATCGTGGTGACAGAAGCCGGATATGAGGCTGTTCTGGCAGCAGAAAAAGCAAAAGAAACGGTTTCGGAAACACCAACGCTTGCGCCAGGCGAGTCTCCAGCACCGGATGCGGCAGAAGATACCGTAACACCAACTCCGGGTCCGACGGAAACGCCGGATGCAGAGCCGACCGCAGAACCAACGGTGACCCCAGACGCAGAGCCAACGGTAGAACCGACGGAAACGCCGGACGCAGAGCCGACCGTAACGCCGGCGGAGGAACCAACGGCAACTCCGACACCGGATGCGGACAACGGAGAAAATACAGGGGATACACCAACGGCAGCTCCGACACCGGATGCGGAACCGACCGTAACGCCGGAAGTAACTCCGACGACAGCACCGGGCGAGAATACCGATGACAGTGAAAATCCGGAGAATCCGGAAACTCCGGCAGAAGATCCAACCGTGACACCTGCCCCGGATGATACAGCAAAAGACGATCCTGCAGCAGATGATACAAACCAGGACGATACAAACCAGGATAACCAGAACGGAACGGGAAATGATGCATCATCGGACCAGTGGAAACAGGATGAAAATCTGGATGACCTTGTAAAAGATGAAATTCAGAAAGAAAACGAAACCGTAAAAAATTTCGATGAAATTTCCAATCCATCCGGTACGGACAGCACAGAAGACGGCTATCTGATCTCCGATGTCTCTCTTTTGATCCATCCGATGGCAGTAAGTCTGTCCGGAAGCGTTGTATCAGAGGAGCAGACGGAAACAGCAGAAGCTGAGACGGCGGACGAAGGCGAGCATGAACTGCTTGCAGCTGCAGAGCAGAAATCCAACCTGAGTGCCGGTGAAATGACAGCAAGTGCAGCCGATGACGTAAGTACGCTGCGTGCCGCAGGAACGATCCTTGTAGGACCGGACAACTACGGAACGAATAAGACATCTACTCCGACTCCGACAGCCACACCGTCGAAGAGCAGCAGTAACAACAGCTCTTCCAATTCCAATACCGGAAGCACAAAGATTCCGCAGAAGAAGACACAGACCACTGCAAGCATCCGCAGCATCCCGGTCAACACCGGCGATGAGACGCTGGTGCTTCCGCTGGCGATCAGCTCCGCACTTTCTGCAGCCGTTATGTTCTGCATGGCATTCCTTCAGATGCAGGCGAAACGCGCAAAGAGCATGGCCGCATGGCTGGAATTCAAAAAGAATCATCCGTTTGACGAAAAATAAAGAAACAGGCATATCCGAAAAAGCCATTCCATACATTTACAGTATGGGAGGGCTTTTTCTTATGGAAGAAAAGAAAACATGGGTGGTGGGTACGGGCAGCGGGATCGGCTGGCTGAAGGCGCTTCTCGTTTCCTATCTGATCTCGGTGCTTCTTCTTTTGCTGCTGTCTTTCCTGCTCTGGAAATTTTCCTGGAAGGAAAGCTGGGTGCAGGCGGGCATTGTGGTGATCTATCTGGCATCAAGCTTTTCCGGCGGAAGAATGGCAGGAAACATGGCGGGAAAACGGCGGTTTCTCTGGGGCATCTGCTTTGGAATCGTGTATTTTGCCATTCTGATCATCGTCTCCGCAGTCTTCCTGCCGGGCGGATTTGCCGGAGCCGGAAGACTTCTGTGGGCGGCAGCAGTCTGTGCCGTCGGCGGAATGGCAGGCGGAATGACGGCACACGGCAGATAAAAGCGGACAAAACAGAATATTTTTTCAAAAAACAGACTTTTAAATTTGAAAAACCTATGCTATAATGGGAAGAGCTAATGGCCGAAGACTATAAAAAAGTCGCGCGTCAACTACAATGAAGGAGGAATGTGCCATGAAACACATCAAAACTTTAAATACAAAAAGCTTACAGAACACTGTAAAAAAAGGTGGATGCGGTGAGTGCCAGACATCCTGCCAGTCCGCATGTAAGACTTCTTGCACCGTAGGCAACCAGAGCTGCGAGCATAAGTAAAAGTAATCCATAAGGACGAGTAAAAGGTGTTCCCAGAACCGGTTTCGCCGGATTTGGGAACATTCTTTTTGCCAGGCACATCAAAAAAGAGAGAGTTATAGAAAGGAATACCACAGTGATACATTTATATAAAAGCAATGGCTTCAACATGGTGCTGGACGTCAACAGCGGCTCCGTCCATGTTGTGGATGACTGCGTATACGATGTCCTTTCCTGCATGAACGAAGGAAAAAATGCAGAAGAGACAGCAGAGGCGCTTAGCAGTAAATACGCCGAGCAGGACATCACCGAAGCCAGAGAAGAAATTCAGGAACTTGCAGACAACGGCATGCTCTTTACCAAAGATATCTACGAAAACGCAATCGATCAGTTTTCCAACCGTCCGACCGTCGTAAAAGCACTCTGCCTCCATATCGCACACGACTGCAATCTTGCCTGTCGTTACTGCTTCGCAGAAGAGGGCGAGTACCACGGAAGACGTGCGCTGATGTCCCTGGAAGTCGGCAAAAAAGCGCTCGATTTCCTGATCGCAAACTCCGGCAGCAGAAGAAACCTCGAGGTAGACTTCTTCGGCGGCGAACCGCTGATGAACTGGGATGTTGTAAAACAGCTCGTAGCCTACGGAAGAGAGCAGGAGAAGTTACATAATAAGAACTTCCGTTTCACCCTGACCACCAACGGTGTTCTCTTAAACGACGAGGTCATGGAGTTCTGCAATAAGGAGATGGGCAACGTCGTATTAAGTATCGACGGAAGAAAAGAAGTTCACGATCACATGCGTCCGTTCCGCAAAGGTGCCGGAAGCTACGATCTGATCGTGCCGAAATTCCAGAAATTCGCTGAACTCCGTCATCAGGACAAATACTATGTGCGCGGAACCTTCACGCATTACAACACAGACTTTGCTGCCGACGTCCTCCATCTGGCAGACCTCGGCTTCAAACAGATCTCGGTGGAGCCTGTTGTAGCACCTCCGACCGAGGATTACGCGATCCGCGAGGAAGACCTTCCGGTGATTTTCGAACAGTACGACATTCTGGCAAGAGAGATGATCAAGAGAGAAAAAGAAGGAAGAGGCTTCAATTTCTTCCATTTCATGATCGATCTGACCGGCGGACCATGTGTTTATAAACGTCTTTCCGGCTGCGGTTCCGGAACCGAGTACCTTGCGGTAACACCGTGGGGCGATTTCTATCCGTGCCACCAGTTCGTAGGACAGGAAGATTTCTGCCTCGGAAATGTTTACGAAGGCGTGAAAAAGACAGAAACTGTCAACGAATTCAAAAAATGCAACGTTTATTCCAAGAAGGAGTGCAGCCAGTGCTTTGCACGGTTCTACTGCAGCGGCGGATGCGCGGCAAACTCCTACAATTTCACAGGTAAGATCAACGATGTTTACGAGATCGGATGCAAGATGCAGCAGAAACGGATCGAGTGTGCATTGATGATAAAGGCAGCTCTGGCCGAAGATTAAAGAAAAGAGGAAAATCGCGACATGATGAAGAAGAAACAGAGTATCATCGCACTCGTCCTGGCAGCCATTGTAACAGTGCTTCTTGGATGGACGATGATCAAAGGATGGGGTCCTACCGGAACCGGTTCGATGAAGAACATCAACCTGGGTCTGGATCTGTCCGGCGGTGTCAGCATTACCTATCAGGCCGTAAAGGACAACCCGACAGACGAAGAAATGTCAGATACCCGCTACAAGCTGGAACAGCGTGCGCAGCAGTACAGCGAAGAGGCACAGGTATATCTGCAGGGCGACAACCGTATCACCATTGAAATCCCGGGTGCAACCGATGCAACCACCATTCTGGAAGAGATGGGTAAACCGGGAAGCCTGTATTTCATCAAACAGACCAACGATGACGGAACAGAAAACTACACCTACGACAGCTCGACCGGCGAGTACGTTCTGAACGGAAAAACTATCGAAGAGCTCGAGGAGGACGGCTCCGTCGTTCTGACCGGTAAAGATGTGGAGAGCGCAGAAGCCATGCATCAGCAGAACTCCACCACAAAAGCAACCGAGAGCGTCGTTCAGCTGAAAATGACCGACGAAGGAAAACAGAAATTTGCAGACGCAACCCAGGAAGCTTACAGCGCAGGAAAGAGCATCGGTATCTACTATGATGAGAAATTCGTCAGTGTACCGAGTGTAAACGCTGTGATTTCCGATGGTACTGCAGTCATCTCCGGCGGAAACATGGACTGGGATGAAGCAACCAGCCTGGCATCCACCCTCCGTATCGGTTCCCTTTCCCTGAAACTTGAGGAGATCAACTCCAGCGTCGTTGGAGCACAGCTTGGATCTGCAGCTGTTTCCACCAGCGTGAAAGCAGGAGCGATCGGCATTATCCTGATCATCATCTTCCTTGCAGTTGTATACCGCCTGCCTGGTATTGCAGCCGGATGGGCACTGCTCATTTACGTTGAGCTGAACCTGATTTCTTTAAATGCATTTGACCTGACCCTGACTCTGCCTGGTATCGCTGGTGTTATCCTGTCGATCGGTATGGCAGTCGATGCGAACGTTATCATCTACGCCCGTATCGAGGAGGAGATCGGTGCCGGAAAGACGGTTCATGCAGCAATCCGCGACGGATTCAAGAAGGCAACTTCCGCCATCCTGGACGGAAACGTAACGACTCTGATTGCAGCAGCCGTTCTGTATGCACTCGCAAGCGGAAGTGTCCGCGGATTCGCCATGACACTTGCTCTTGGTATTGTTCTTTCCATGTTCAGCGCCATGGTTGTTTCCAGACTGCTGGTCAACAGCCTGTACGGTATGGGACTGAAGGATGCGAAATACTACGGAACCAAGAAAGAGCGCAAGGGATTTCCATTTATGGAAAAGAGAAAGATCTTCTTCACGATCTCCTGCATTCTGCTGCTTGCCGTTCCGGCCAGCATGATTTTCATGCATCAGACAAAGGGAAGCGCACTGAACTTCGGCCTTGACTTCAAGGGCGGTACTTCCATCAACGTTCCGTTCAACGAGGATTACTCCATCGAAGAGCTGGACAAAGAGGTAGAGCCGGTTGTGGAAGGCGTGACAAAAGATTCCAATATTCAGATGACAAAGGTTGTCGGAGGCAACAATGTCATCATCAAAACACGTTCTCTGACTCTGGAAGAGCGTGAGCAGGTTTACCAGGCAATGGCAGACAATTTCGGTGTCGATACTTCTGAAATCACTTTCGACAACATTTCTTCTACTGTAAGTAAAGAGATGAGCCAGAATGCGATGAAAGCAGTTATCATCGCTGTAGTCTGCATGCTGCTGTACATCTGGATCCGTTTCCGCGACATCCGTTTTGCATCGAGTGCCATCCTTGCACTGATGCACGATATCGCCATTGTATTCGGATTCTATGTGGTATCCCGTATTTCGGTCGGCAGCACCTTTATCGCGTGTATGCTGACGATCCTCGGCTATTCCATCAACAGTACGATCGTCATCTTCGACCGTATCCGTGAGAATCTGCCGGAGTTAAAGAGAGAGCCGATCGAGTCTCTGGTTGACCGCTGCATCACGGACACCCTGACCCGAAGCATTTACAGTTCCCTCACCACCTTTATCACCATCTTTGTTCTGTTCGTGATGGGAGTTTCTTCCATCCGCGACTTTGCAGCACCTCTGATGGTTGGTATCGTATGCGGAGCTTACACTTCTGTCTGCATCACAGGTGCCCTGTGGTATGTGATGAAGCACGTTGGAAAAAACAAATATGTGCCGTCCAAAGCAGTACAGAATAAGACAAAAAATAAATAAAAGCAGCAAAAACCATAAAAAGAGAAACGCCGGACCGGAAAAGTCCGGCGTTTCCTGCTAACAGGAAAGAGGAGAACATATGAAGAAAGAACGCTGGGTAGTTTCGGCAAAACGCGCCGATTTCCAGGCAATTGCGGACCGGTTCGGCATCGATCCCGTCATTGCCCGCCTGATCCGGAACCGGGATGTGACCGGGGAGAAAGAGATCGAAGAATATCTCTTCGGTGATCTGGAGCAGCTCCACAATCCGCTGCTGATGAAGGATATGGAGCGCGCGGCAGATCTGATCGCAGAAAAAATCCGGGAGAAAAAGCCGATCCGCATCATCGGGGACTACGACATCGACGGTGTTACGGCAACGTATATTCTGCTGACCGGATTAAAAGATCTCGGTGCCGATGTGGATGTGCGTATCCCGGACCGGATTGCAGACGGATACGGCTTAAATGAGCATCTTGTGCAGTTTGCCGCGGATGAGGGGCGGGACACGATCGTCACCTGTGACAACGGCATCGCGGCGAGCAGTCAGATCCGTCTGGCAAAAGAGCTCGGCATGACGGTTGTTGTGACGGACCACCACGAGGTTCCGTTTGAGGAGGATGAAAACGGAGAACGCCGCTACATCCTGCCGCCGGCGGACGCGGTTGTCAATCCGAAACAGAAAGACTGTTCCTATCCGTTTCCGGGCCTCTGCGGTGCGGCCGTTGCATGGAAACTGATCCAGACGATGGAGGCAAAAGCAGATATTCCAAAGGAGCACAGCTTCCGCTTTCTGGAATTTGTCGCCATTGCGACGATCGGTGATGTGATGGATCTGCAGGGAGAAAACCGGATTCTTGTAAAAGCCGGCCTTCGGGCGCTCCATAAAACGCAGAACCTCGGCCTGCAGGAGCTGATCCGTGTGCAGGGCATCGAGGCGGAAAACGTGACACCGTATCACATTGGCTTCGTTCTCGGCCCGTGCATCAACGCATCGGGACGGCTTGACACGGCGGTGCATTCGTTAAAACTGCTCTGCGCAAAGACACGTGAGGAGGCCGCAAAGCTTGCCGGGGACTTGAAAAACCTGAATGAAAGCCGCAAAGAGCTGACGCGCCAGGGTGAGGCAAAAGCAATCGAGCTCGTGGAAACCTCCCCGCTGCAGAACGACAAAGTCCTCGTCGTCTATCTGCCGGACTGCCACGAGAGCCTTGCCGGAATCATCGCAGGTCGCCTGCGGGAGCACTTCCACAAACCATCCTTCGTACTCACCAGAAGTGAGGAGGGCGTCAAGGGCTCCGGCCGCTCGATCGAAGCGTATTCGATGTATGAGGAGCTCTGCAAATGCAAAGAACTGATGACGAAATTCGGCGGTCACCCGATGGCTGCGGGCCTTTCCCTCGCAGGAGAGGAGATGATCGAACCGTTCCGCCGGGCACTGAACGATAATTGCACGCTGACGGAAGAGGATTTCGTCGAAAAAGTCGTGATCGATGTGCCGATGCCGATCACCTACATCACCAAAAATCTGATCCGCCAGTTAAGTCTCTTGGAGCCGTTCGGAAAAGGCAACATGAAACCGCTGTTCGCACAGAAAGGACTGACTGTATTAAATTACCGCATTTTTGGAAAGAATAGAAACGTGGTGAAAGTACAGCTTGCCGATGCGGGCGGATACCAGATGGATGGTGTCTATTTCGGTGAGGGAGAAGCGTTCGCCGCATACGTGGATGCACATCCGACCCTCTCGGTAGCGTACTATCCGTCGATCGATACGTGGAACGGACGCGATAAATTACAGATCAATATCCAGAGTTATTTTTAAAGATGCAGAAAAGCCGCAAATACCTGATTTTTCTGCCCTGTTTTCTATCGGAAACGAAATTGACGCAGAAGAATATTGATGCTATACTGTAAGGTGAATTGTCAAACCTTGACGAAACGGAGGAATATTTTATGAAAAAAGTAGAGGATTACGTAAGAAGTATTCCGGATTTCCCGGAACCGGGTATTATTTTCAGAGATGTAACGAGTATCCTGCAGGACGCAGACGGACTGCAGCTTGCCATAGATGAGATGCAGCATTTTGTAGAAGAAGTAGACTGTGATGTAATCTGCGGAACCGAGTCCCGCGGCTTCATTTTCGGTATGCCGATTGCTTACAATCTGCACAAACCGTTCGTACCGATCCGTAAAAAAGGAAAACTTCCTCTGGAGACCGTCGAGGAGAGCTATGACCTGGAGTACGGCAGCGCAACGATCGAGATGCACAAAGACTCCATCAAACCGGGCCAGAAGGTAGTCATCATCGACGACCTGATTGCAACCGGCGGTACCGTGGAGGCTTGTGCAAAAATGATCGAGCGCCTCGGCGGCGAAGTAACCAGAATCGTGTTCCTGATGGAGCTTGCCGGCTTAAAAGGACGCGAAAAACTGGCAAAATATGATGTAAAATCTGTCATCCGTTACGATGGCAAATAACGTATCCAACGAAACGCAGGGGTTAATCATGAGAGCGGAGGATACATATGGAAGAAGAGAAAAGAATCAGTGAAGAAGAATTAAAGAAGGATGTGGCGGCGGCAGAAGCCAGAATCCGCAAGACGGACGATTTTACAAGTCCGGAGGAATTATACGGGGAATTGATCGCTTCTGTGAAAAAATATCATCCATCGGACGATATTTCCCTGATCGAAAAAGCATACCGCGTGGCAGCGGATGCACATAAGGACCAGAAAAGAAAGAGCGGGGAACCGTACATCATCCATCCGCTCTGTGTGGCAATTATCCTGGCAGATCTGGAGCTCGACAAAGAGTCGATCGCGGCAGGCCTTCTGCACGACGTTGTCGAAGATACCGTCATGACCGAAGAAGAGCTGACCGAGGAGTTCGGCCCGGAGGTGTCCCTGATTGTAAGCGGTGTCACGAAGCTGGCACAGCTGAAATATTCTGCGGATAAGGTCGAGGAGCAGGCAGAAAACCTGAGAAAGATGTTCCTTGCGATGGCAAAGGATATCCGCGTTATTCTGGTAAAACTGGCGGACCGTCTGCACAACATGCGGACCGCACAGTACTGGTCGCCGGAGACGCAGAAGAAAAAAGCGCGTGAGACGATGGATATTTATGCCCCGATCGCACAGCGCCTCGGTATTTCCAAGATCAAGGTCGAACTCGATGACCTTTCTCTGAAATATCTGGAGCCGGATGCGTACTATGAACTGGTGCAGAAGGTCAGCATGAAGCGGGAGCAGCGGCAGGAGTTTGTCGATGCGATCGTAAAAGAGGTGACCCGTCATATCCACCAGGCCGGCATTGAGGCAGATGTCAACGGACGAATCAAGCACTTTTTCAGCATCTACAAAAAGATGGTCAACCAGCACAAGACGCTGGATCAGATCTATGACCTCTTTGCGGTCCGCATTATCGTGGAATCCGTCAAAGACTGCTATGCAGCGCTCGGTGTTATCCATGAAATGTACACGCCGATCCCGGGCCGTTTCAAAGATTACATTGCGATGCCGAAGCCAAACCGTTACCAGTCCCTGCATACAACCCTGATCGGACCGAACGGACAGCCGTTTGAGATTCAGATCCGTACTTATGAGATGCACCGGATTGCAGAATACGGTATCGCTGCACACTGGAAATACAAAGAGGCCTCCGACGGCAAGAAACCGGGACCGGAGCAGGAAGAGGAAAAACTGACCTGGCTGCGCCAGATTCTGGAGTGGCAGCAGGACATGGCGGACAACCATGAGTTCATGAACCTCTTAAAGAGCGATCTCGACCTGTTTGCCGACAATGTTTACTGTTTCAGCCCGGCGGGCGATGTCAAAACGCTTCCGGTCGGCTCCTGTGCCATCGACTTTGCTTACTCCGTCCACAGTGCGGTCGGCAACAAGATGGTTGGAGCGAGGGTCAACGGAAAACTCGTGCCGATCGAGACGGAACTTCACAACGGAGACCGCGTCGAGATCATCACCTCGCAGAACTCCAAGGGACCGAGCCGCGACTGGCTGAAAATTGCGAAGAGTTCCCAGGCAAAGAGCCGCATCAACCAGTGGTTCCGCCAGCAGAACAAGACGGACAACATCGTCAAGGGCAAGGAAATGCTCACCAACTATGCAAAGCTGAAGGGCAAAAACCTTGGAATCTATACGAAACCGATGTACGAAGAGGCTGTCATGAGAAAGTACGGCTTCCGCGACTGGGATTCCGTTCTTGCGGCCATCGGCCACGGAGGCTTAAAAGAGGGCCAGGTCCTCAACAAGCTGATTGAGACGTACGAAAAGCAGCATAAAAAAGAGATCACCGACGAGCAGGTGCTCGAGGCGGCATCCGGAGAGAAAGTTCTGCCGGTTGGAAAGAGCAAGGGCGGCATCGTCGTGCGCGGTATCCACGATGTGGCAGTTCGCTTCTCCAAATGCTGCAATCCGATCCCGGGCGATGAGATCGTGGGCTTTGTCACAAGAGGACGCGGCGTGACCATTCACCGCACCGACTGTGTCAATGTCCTGAATCTGCCGGAATCTGAGCGGGCGCGCCTCATTGATGCTGAATGGCAGGCAGAGGACAACGGCGGCTCTCTCTATACCGTGGAGATCAGCGTTTACGCAAACAACCGTACCGGTCTTCTGGTGGATATCTCCAAGATCTTTACCGAGCGGAAGATCGACCTTGCGGCGATGAACGTGAGAACGAGCAAGCAGGGAACGGCTTCCATTGATGTGACGTTCGACGTGCACAACAACGAAGAGCTGAACAGCATCATCGAGAAGGTGCGCCAGGTGGAGAGCGTGATCGATATTCAGAGATCGAGAGGATAAAAAGGAGAAAAGCGTATGATAAAGGTAAATTACCGGGCACTTGGAATGCTCTCGACAAACTGCTACGTTGTGGAAAATCCGGACAGCCAGAAGGTGCTGATCGTGGACCCGGGCGATTCGCCGCTGGAGATTGAACGCCAGATCGATGAGATCGACGGCGACCCGGAGGCCATTCTGCTGACCCATGGCCATTTCGACCATATGCTGGCAGCGGATGCGCTGCGGGAAAAGTACCATATCCCGGTCTATGTCCATGAAAAAGAGCAGCACCTGCTGGGAGATCCAAAGGAAAATCTTTCCGGACTCTGGAGCAAACCGTACACGATGCAGGCGGACAAAACCGTAAAAGAGGGCGATGTGCTGCATCTCGCAGATTTTGAAATCCACGTTCTTGCGACACCGGGGCACACGGCAGGCGGTGTCTGCTACTATATTCCGGCAGAGAAAGCACTTTTTTCCGGTGATACGCTGTTCTGCGAGTCCTACGGAAGATACGACTTCCCGACATCCTCCGGCAGAGAGCTGATCGAGTCGGTCAAGCGCCTGTTAAAAGAGCTTCCCGGGGATGTGACCGTGTATCCGGGCCACAACGATGAAACTACGATTGAACATGAAAAGAGGTACAATCCCCTTGCTTAATATCAGCCTTTGTTTTAACAGAAAAGATTTTGAATACGATGTGTATTCCCTGATCAAGGCATTCTATCCGGGCTGTGAGATTACCTCATGGTACGAAGAGGATGGGGCGCTGGACGGGGAATTTGCATACTATGATACGATCACATACGAGGCGGATCAGATCTGTTTTTCGATTGCAGACGAGAAACATGAGACGCTCGCTTCGCAGTGTGAGGCGGTGGAATATGAAAAAGACCGCCATGAAACGAAAAATGTCCTGAAACGGATGGTATACCGCACGCTTTCCGAAGTGAGCGGCAAAGAACTTCCATGGGGCGATCTCACCGGCATCCGTCCGACGAAAATTCCGATGAAGATGCTTGAAGAGGGTAAAAAAAATGTAGAGATTGCGAAATACATGCGCGAAACTTACTACACCAGCCCGGAAAAGACGGCACTTGCGATCACGATTGCCAACCGGGAAAAGGACATTTTAAAGACGATCGATTATGAACACGGTTACAGCCTGTACATCGGCATCCCGTTCTGTCCGAGCATCTGCCTGTACTGTTCCTTCGGCTCCCATGTGTTAAGCCGCTGGGAGCATATGGTAGATCCGTATCTCGATGCACTGATCAAAGAACTGATCTTTATCAGTGAGAACATGAAGGATTACACCCTTGATACGATCTACATCGGAGGCGGTACGCCGACCACGCTGAATGCGGCACAGATGGAGCGCCTGCTCACGAAAGTGACAGAGCTCTTCCCGATGGAGCAGGTGCAGGAGTTCACCGTGGAGGCAGGACGGCCGGATACGATCAATGAGGAGGTCTTAAAAGCCATCCGCAAATTCCCGGTCACCCGTATTTCGATCAATCCACAGACCATGAACCAGGAAACGCTGGATCTGATCGGACGCCACCATACCGTGGAGGAGATCGAGGAGAAGTTCCGCATGGCGCGTTCCCTTGGATTTGACAACATCAACATGGATCTGATCGTCGGTCTGCCGGGCGAGGACAAGGAAAAAGTGGCGCATACGTTGGAAAAAGTGGAAGCGCTGAATCCGGATTCCCTGACCGTCCATTCCCTTGCGTTAAAGCGTGCAACGAGACTCAACCTGTTCAAAGACAAATATCAGGAGATCTCGTTTGAAAACTCTGCCGAGATCATGAAAATAACGATGGACAGCGCACACCGCATGGAGATGGGACCGTATTACATGTACCGCCAGAAAAATATGGCGGGTAACTTTGAGAATGTCGGCTACTCCCGCGAAGGAAAAGCAGGCATCTACAACATCCTCATTATGGAGGAAAAACAGTCCATTCTGGCCGCGGGAGCCGGAGCGTCCACGAAATTCGTGTTTGAACACGGAGAGCGCATTGAGCGGGTGGAGAACGTGAAGGATCTGAAAAACTACGTGGAGCGTATCGATGAAATGATCGAGAGAAAGCGTATCGGAATGGAGAAGTATCTGCCAAAATGAAAGAAAATTCCAGTCAGCAGCTTCACATGCTGCGCTATACCCTGACCGAGCAGCTCATCCATGGCATGGAAGTGAGTAATTTAGCTTACGATCTTGCGCGGGAACTGGGGTATGAGAAAGAAATCTGCTATGAGCTTGCAAAAGCGGGCGTTCTCCACGATATCGGAAAGATTGTACTGGAGAATTACGTAGAAGAACAGGATACGCTCGTCGTCGAGGAGATGCGCTTTGTGCGGACCCATTCCACACTGGGCTATGAACTCCTGCAGGGACACGGCTACTCCGATTTTGTGCTGGAGAGTATTCTGTATCACCATGAAAATTATGACGGAACCGGGTATCCGGCCAATCTGGCGGGAGAAAAGATTCCGTTTGGGGCGCGTATCTTACGCATCTGTGATGTGTACTGCGCGCTGACCTCTGACCGCCCGTACCGGAGTGCATTTCCGCGGGAACAGGCGATGGAGCTTATGACAGAAGAAGTCAAAAATTTCGATCTGAAAATGTTCCTGGCGTTTCAGAGAGTGATCCACAGCGGCAGCCGGAAAGCGATCGAGCTTTCTGATGTCGATGAATTGATCCAGGAAATCATAAAGGAGAAAACAGAAAATGGCATTAAAAAAGAAACCGGTTACCGGAATGAAAGATATTTTACCGAAAGAAATGGCAATCCGTGACTACGTGATCCGTCTGATCAAGGAAACTTACGGAACCTTCGGCTTTACCTCCATGGAGACCCCATGCGTGGAGCACATCGAAAACCTGAACAGCAAACAGGGCGGCGAGAATGAGAAACTGATTTTCAAGATCTTAAAAAGAGGAGAGAAGCTGAAACTCGAGACCGCTGAGAAAGAAAACGATCTCGTAGACAGCGGCCTGCGTTATGACCTGACCGTTCCGCTCTGCCGTTACTATTCCAACAACGCAAACGAGCTTCCGTCCCCGTTCAAAGCACTTCAGATGGGAAATGTATGGCGTGCAGACCGTCCG
>UMFS01007573.1_pt1 | contig 15229 bp, 9 predicted proteins | sample 1965071 | NCBI WGS metagenome assembly UMFS01 (sample SAMEA4836052, study PRJEB28245) | human gut metagenome | biome: gut microbiome; material: fecal sample | place: Denmark | collected 2008
GCTTGCAAAACCATGTTGTAGCACTTTGGGCTGGCAAGGTACTTGCTTACTTAATGGGAAATTACTATGACTCGAAAGCCACCTACGAAAAACTCTTTGATTGGACCGATGAACACAAGTTTAAAACCGGCAAATACTCTCATAAAGAGGCTGTGATCGACGAATTGGCCACAGCCTCTCCCAGTGAATATCTGACGAAAATATCGATACAAGTGTTTTAACCCTGCTGCTTCATCGCGTTTCCTCCGCACTGCCTTTACATTTCTCATAAGCAAATAGCGCCGCTCCCAGCGCACCGCAGAGCTGCGCCTCATCACAGATATAAAGTTTAGCACCAAGCTTCTCTTCCAATGCCTGGATGATACCCTGGTTCTTCGCTACACCGCCGGTCATCATATATTCGCCTGGATGATCCTTTCCAAGGCGGGCTGCCAACGCGCCGACTTTTGAGGCAACTGACACATTTAATCCGTGGATAATATCTGCCACATTCTTATTCTGTGCCACCAGCGACACGACCTCCGATTCTGCAAACACCGTACACATGCTGGAAATCACGATATTATGCTTCCATTCCAGCCCTTTCACACTCATTTCCTCCAGGGAAAGTCCCAGCGTTTTCGCCATCATTTCCAGAAAACGTCCCGTTCCGGCGGCACATTTGTCATTCATCAGGAAATTTTTCACGGCTCCCTGCCCGTCGATGCTGATCGCCTTGATATCCTGCCCGCCAATGTCGATGATAGTGCGGACATTCGGATTCAGATAATTTGCGCCCTTGGCATGACAGGTAATCTCCGTGATGCTGTCATCCCCGCTGTCAATATAGGATCGTCCATATCCGGTCGTATCGATCCGCACGATCTCCTCTTTCTTAATTCCCGCTTTCTCAATCGCCAGATCCAGACTCTTCTCGGCGCTCATCATCGCACCGCCGCCGGTCGGAATAATCATCGTCGATTTAATTTTTCCATCCTGATCCAGTATGACCACATCCGTACTTGTCGAACCGCTGTCGATTCCCGCTACATAAAAAATGCCCGACTCCATCTTCTTTCTTGCCTCCTCACTGATACCTTTTCCCGGATCCATATCCTCTGATCCCTCGATCGTCTCCTCAAATGCCTGAATGCGCGTCAAAAGCTGCCCCGCGCTCTGGCTCGTAAAATCAGTCTCAATCTTAAGGAGCGGAACCTTGATATCCCGCTTGATACTCGCATACTCAAATCCATAATAATCACAGAACTTGATCGTGTGATAAATAATTCCTTTTAAATTCGGATCCAGATACAGACGGTTTCTGCGGATCGAACGGTTCATGCGGAAACACGGCATCTGTCCCAGCAGGACATCCGCGTAAGAAAGAAACAGCTCCTCTTCCTCCATATTCCACATTTCATCCTGTACGACCGACAGTTTCCGACCACCCGTACAGGTCAGATTTTCCACATCCATCTGGATATTGTCCCGGATCATATCCTCCAGAATGCCGCTGACCCGCACGCCCAGCACACCAATGTACGGCTCCGTGTTCATTTCCGGCGTAATAAAGGACTTGATAAAAGCGCGTTTATCAAACACTTTCCCGGAATATGCCTCATATGCCTTTTTAAGCCTCCGGATCGTGCCCGCAAATTTCACTTTTTCACATTCATTATCATCATGCGGCAGATCCAGCATATATAAAAACTTACATTTTCCCGTGCTCTCCACGATATCGTAAACGCGCCGCATCGAATCGCAGCAGTTTACCAGCACCAGCTGTTCAACCTTTCCTTCCAGCACTGCCTGAATGACCGATTTTCCAAAGCCGCACAGATTTGCATGTGCAATCTGATCCGACTGTTCGAAATTTTCCGGCATTTCCTCCAAAACAGAACATTCTTCTCCAAACCCCCGGAACAGCTCGATCGGGGTATACTTACAGACGTAATAAATCATGCTTGTTTCTCCTCCTTGCCCTTTTCCAGCATTTCCACAAACGCCTGAAGCCGCGTCGATACCTGACCGTCGCTGGTATTGGCGGGGTTGCAGCCGTCACCGTCGAGAATCATCGTCGGAAGTCCTGTCTTTTCTAAGGACTGCTTAATCAGGCTGGATGCACCGATCGTTCCCTTACAGCCCCAGTGGGCAAATAAAACAGCACCATCCGCTTCCGTGATTCTGGCAAGCCGTTCCGCTTCCTCAACTCTCTGTTTCACACTGCCGTTGTAAATGCAGTAGACCATTTTCTCTGCCATCGCCTCATACGGGTCTTCCGCATGCATCTCCTGAAAACCATCTGCGATGAAATCACAAGCGCGGATGTGCATTTTCTTACTATAATTAAAAATATCCTTAACCGGCTCCTGTAAAAATGGCATGATGTGCATCCAGATTACCGAAAGACCATCTCCCCTCGGTGACATCCGCACATCGCGCAGAAGTTTTTCCGTATAGGTAACCGCCGTCTCTGAGCCAGCCATCAGATGGCACATAAAAAGCGCATACAATTCATTCGTCAGAGAGGTCACCGGGTCATGCGCACACCGCAGGGCAAGCTGTTTTTTATAATTCGCCGCCGCTTTCCGGCTGTTATCTACCGCACTCCGCACTGTTTCCTCCGAAATCCGTCTGTCCGTCGTCTCCTCCAGAAACCGTTTCAATTTCCGCAGCTGATCCGCCACATACAGAACCGATTCCCGGTTTTTCTCATACGGAACATCAATATAAAAGCCCGGACATTCAAATTTATCCTTTAAATACGGAAACGTCATCATATTTCCATCACACGCAAGGTTCGTATAAATCATGCAGTTCGGTTTTGGCAGAATCCCCGTCAGCGCCGCCCCCAGAAACACCCTGTGGTACGAACACATCGTCTCCGGAAATCCTTCTTCCTCCGTTTTCCGAAGAAACGTCTGCTCACACTTCGTTCCCGCCATAAAACAGGACATCGCCTCCACTGAGTACGGCGTCAGCCCTGCCGCCATCACCAGCTCTCCCGGCACAAATATGCTGACCATCGCCGCATTCTCTGGTTCCGACAGCGACTGAATGATATTTTTCATAACCACCCGCGCCACATACTGTCCCGACGACGGCAGCCCCCGATCCGGCAAAAACTGAAGCTTTTTTTCCTGCAGGCGGTATCCCGCAAGAAGCAGCCGACGCGCTTTTTCCGGATCCTTAAGCGCCTGGCTGCTCACCCTATTTCCAAATTTTTCAATTACATCCATTGTTCTTTCTTCCATTCTTTTAAGTTCATTTTTCTGTCATATCGCCCTGATGCAGATGGATATGGTTCCGCGCCTTTGCAGGCAAACGGACATTCTTTATTATAGTCAGTTGGATGGGAATTGTAAATATATCGGATATGAAATGCGAAACAGCGGGGGAGAAGAACTTTACGCCTGTGACAAAATCATCTATATTCCAAAAAACTGAGCAAACAACCACCTATCATTTCCCACAAATTCTGGTGACCTTCAAGATGCGGCAGTGAAGTTTTCTATACGAAAAAAACAACCTTATGGCTTCATATGTTGTGAAATCATAAGGTTGTTTTTTCTTCCCAAACTTTAGATTTTAGGAACCCCCCCCCCACTTGTGCGGGGAATACGTGATAACAGTTTTTTCAAAAGCGACTGCACTAACTACCATTTTCGCGTTTATATGTTCGCACAGCTATTCTCCATATGGCATTTTCGGCTCTGCTACCATTGGCAGATTTTCCTGCTCACTCATGTCATATGTCACAACCTTATGATTTGATTCAACAAAGGTGGACGAACCGCCGATGCCAAAATACTTCTCAAAAAAGCCCTTCATTTTGTCAATGACACCCTGCTTTTTCATGGCTCTTCCTCCACCGCCAAATCGTGAAATTGGCGGCATAAGTTTATCTATATCCGTTCCAGCTGTTTTGATCTCTCCATCACGGAATGCATTCTCCATGAATTTCCGCGTATCTTCCGGCTTCAGTTTTTCTTCCGCAATAATCCTATTCAGATCCTGATCTCGCTGTTCTACCACATATTCATGCCATTCGTTCATAACATCATCTACATCATTGATTCCTGCAATAAAGGTTTCGATGAGCTGTTTCTTGCTGCGAAGCTCCGGACTGGCATCGATTGCCTTATTGATGGTAATCAGCACTTCCTTATCTTCACAATGGGTATCATGATACTTCTTTACGAGCATGAGAATATAATCAATGTTAATTTTTATCTGCCGAATCAGTTCAATCTCAAATACTACATCATCTGTAATATCCGTACTTTCCTGACGTTTGCGCTTCCACTCATCACGCAAGTCCTGGTAACGTCCAAGGTAATCCTGTAAATCACGTTCAGAAATCAGCTCGTTCCCCTTGAACTCATCAAAGGAAAGCAGAAGGTTTCTCATACGGAGAATTGCGCCAAACAAAGCAATAAAATCCTTCTGGTTCTGCTCTCCGATAATCTGTGGTTCTGATAACGGAAACTTATTTTCCAAGTCTTCCATCATATCCACATATCCCGGCATCGGCTTACCATCTACTGATTCGTATCCGTAATAATAATCCTTAAAACTCTGAAGAAGAACAATGCCTCCGGCATTCTTATCTCCGAACAGGGAAATGGCACTATCCACACGTTTCTGAAGATTTCGGAAACATATAATATTTCCAAAAGTCTTGATAGAATTCAGAATACGGTTGGTACGAGAAAATGCCTGTATCAATCCGTGCATTTTCAAATTCTTGTCTACCCACAGCGTATTCATAGTTGTGGCATCAAAACCTGTCAGGAACATATTTACTACGATCAGAATATCCAGCTCCTTGTTCTTCATGCGAAGCGACACATCTTTATAGTAATTCTGAAATTTATCACTTGAGGTGTCGTAATTCGTATGGAACATTTCATTATAATCCTTGATGGCTTCTTCCAGAAACTCTCTGGACGGCTGATCAAGTGCAGAAGTATCCTCTGAATTTTCTTCATCCAGAATACCATCCGATTCTTCCTCATTTGCACCGTAACTGAAAATAGTTGCGACACGCAGTTTTTTGGTCGGATCTGCTGCCATCTGCTTTTTGAATTCCTGATAATACAGTTTTGCCATCGGAACGCTTGATACTGCAAAAATAGAGTTAAAACCACTAATACGCTGTTTCTGCTTGATTTCCTCTACCTCATCCCGTTTAGCAGAAGCCACCTCTGCAATATTAGTCAGCGTATTATATATGTAAGTTTTATCCCCACGATAGGTCTTCTGGTCAAAATGTTCCAGTATATACTGTGTTACAATTCGGATACGCTTAGGAGCCATCATAACCTTTTCACGGTTAATATCCCAGACCATTTCGTCTGTAATTTCTTCTTCCACATCCATCGTTTTAATATAATCCACCCGGAATGGAAGAACATTTTTATCATTGATTGCATCCACAATCGTATAACTGTGGAGCTGATCTCCAAAGGTCTGACCTGTAGTAAAGAATTCTGGATTTTTTGCTCTGCCGGAATTAACAGAGAAAATCGGTGTTCCTGTAAATCCAAACAGATGATATTTCTTGAAATTCTTCACAATCGCAGTGTGCATATCTCCAAACTGACTGCGGTGGCACTCATCAAAAATAATAACGATATGTTTCGTATACACTTCATGTCCCGGATTCTTTTTTATAAAAGTAGCCAGTTTCTGAATTGTAGTAATAATGATGTGTGCATCCGGATCTTCCAACTGCCGTTTTAATATGGTTGTCGAGATATTGCTGTTGGCTGCCCCTTTTTCAAAACGGTCATATTCTTTCATGGTCTGGTAGTCCAGATCCTTACGATCAACCACAAACAGCACCTTGTCAATATACGGCAGCTTCGATGCCAGTCTTGCCGTCTTGAACGAAGTCAGCGTCTTGCCGGAACCTGTGGTATGCCAGATGTAACCACCACCCTCGACACTGCCGTACTTTTTATAATTATTGGCAATTTCGATACGATTGAGAATCCGCTCCGTAGCCGTAATCTGGTACGGACGCATGACCATCAGCATATCCTCTGATGTAAAAATACAGTATTTCGTAAGGATATTCAGAATCGTATGCTTTGCGAAAAAAGTCTTTGTAAAATCAATCAGATCTGGAATCACACGGTTATTGGCATCTGCCCAGAAGCAGGTAAACTCAAAACTGTTACTGGTCTTTGTCTTACTTGCTCCCCGCTTCTCATGTTCCTTTTCCGCATTCCGTCTGGTACTGTTGGAATAATACTTTGTGTTTGTACCATTGGAAATAACAAAAATCTGAATGTATTCATACAATCCGCATCCTGCCCAGAAAGAATCTCTCTGGTAGCGGTTGATCTGATTGAATGCTTCACGGATAGCAACTCCTCTGCGTTTCAGCTCAATATGCACAAGAGGCAGACCGTTTACCAATACTGTAACATCATAGCGGTTGTCATGCTTCGCACCATTCTCTGTGAAGGCATTCACCTTGTACTGATTGATGACCTGCAGCCTGTTGTTATGGATGTTCTTTTTATCTATAAGCGTAATATTCTTGGAAGAACCGTCATCACGAGTCAGAACCTGAACATTGTCTTCCTGTATCTTCCGAGTCTTTTCCACGATATGCTCATTGGGATTGGCAACGGCATTTTTGAAAAAATCATCCCATTCTGTATCTGAAAACTGATAGTTATTCAGTTCCTCTAATTTCTTACGTAAATTGGCAATCAGGTCTTTCTCCGTGTGAATAGGCAGATATTCATATCCCTGTTCACAGAGCAAACGGATAAACTCCTGTTCCAGTTCTGCTTCGCTCTGGTAACTGTCAGAACGCTTCTTGACTGGCTCATATTCTGTGACAACGGTATTCTCCGATGTCTCCGCTACAATATTAAAGTACGGCACATCCTCGCCTCCTTACTTTGGTAATTTGTAACTGTTCAGAGCCTAGCAGATTTCCGATGAAAGTGAAAGCCGTGCTCGCACGAGCGAACACTCTTATCCGGAAATCTATTTGGCGAATACGCCACACCTCCAAAATGCGTAGCATTTTGGAGGCTGGCTCTGAACAGTTATGATAATTCTTTAAAATACAGTAACTTATCCCTGTAATATTCATACTGCTTCTGACGAGCCGTAAGCTCGGCTGTAAGCTCGGCTGTAAGTAACGTGAAATAGTCCAAAATATGGACTATTTCACGTTGTACCTCCAGAGGAGGTACAGGGAACTTAAACTTTGCAAATTTTTTCATATCAACAGATGCAAAACTCGATTGATTCAAATTTTGCAAACAATACTTGTCAAGTTTGTAGCAATAATAAAACAAAAATTTAGGCATAAACCTATCTTCATATTCAGGTTTAACCATTAGATAGGTAAATCTCTGATTTGCAAGTGATGGAACTGTTATAAGTGCATGTTCTCCAACAGTTGCCGAAGTTGCTACTATAATTGAATTTTCAGGAAATAATTGCCCTTTTACCGCGCATTCATTCACATGCTGAAGTGCATCCGATAATATGTTACCATTGGCTCTTATATCTTCCATCTTAAACCAAGGGACTGTTCCATTTTCCCAAAACTCACTTTTAGATTTAGAAGGTGTGTATCCATTCCTTGTAGTAAACAATTCTTGAAGTTCATGCATTTCAACTCCGTCTGGACACAATTTCTCAATTAATTCATCTAATCTGCTCATCGCATCATCTCCGTTATTTGTTCATATGAATAATCCTCAACTTGCTTTCGCAGTATATATTCATCACTTGTCGTGTACTTATCATCATATTTTATCTTTGCAATTGGAGAATAATAATAGCCATAGCCTTCCAATACAGGAGTAAAATCACTTGTAAATGCACAAATCACCTTTGCTGTGTTCTTTCCTTTATAATCACCTAAACGTAATGCTACCTCACGAAGTGAAAGTTTTTTAAATCCTTGTTCAAAAAATAAAAAGCATATACCTCCCGCTTTGGCTTCTGAAGAATATGCCAAACAATCTGGCTTTTCACGTCCTATTTTATCAATAAACTCTTTTTCTCTACGGGTCAGTTCTTCATGGTTGCCAACTTTTTTCAAAATCTTATCAAAACCAAAATGAACACCATCAATTATCCGAATATTTTCAGCTGGATAAATTGTAGGAATAAAGCTGCTCCCATCATCATATGCCCAAAATGTCAAAATATTATTACCTGATCCCCACTTTTTTATTTCTGCCCTTGCCGTTTGTGGACTGTCTGCCCAATATGACAGCTTTTGACCAGGAAAAAGATTTGAGTACCTATTATCTTTTCTACTTAATCTCAGATTCCCGCTATGAAGTTCACTTACTGTTTTTCCATAATAACTTTTGTTAAATTCAAGGCATCTAAAAAAATTAAAATCATGTGATTCTATTATCGGCAATTCCTGATGTTTCCATATATCTATTCCCCAGTATTGATTCGGAAAAAATTCTCCCATAAATCACACCTCGATTTCTGCGATAATCTTATCAATCTCATCACGGAGTACCTGCTCACGGGCAACAATTTCCTTAATTTCTGCATTCAACTTCACGATATCAATTTTCTCTCTGGTATCTTCGGCTTCAACATAGGTGGACACAGACAAATTATAATCATTGCCAGATACTTCTTCATAGCTTGCCAGATGTGCAAAATGCTCCACTTCTTCACGCTTAGCAAACACATCCACAATACGGTCGATATTCTCTGGTGTCAGCTTATTGTTGTTGGTAACCTTCACACACTCGCCTGTGGCATCAATAAACAGTGTCTTGTTGTCTGCCTTGTTCTTTTTCATTACCATGATACAGGTTGCAATCGAAGTACCAAAGAACAGATTACTCGGCAACTGAATAACGCAATCCACATAGTTGTTATCTACCAGATATTTACGGATTTTCTGCTCTGCACCACCACGGTACATGATTCCCGGAAAACATACAATGGCGGCAGTTCCGTTAGACGCAAGCCATGACAGGCTGTGCATGATAAATGCCATATCTGCTTTACTCTTAGGTGCCAAAACTCCTGCCGGAGCAAAACGAGGGTCATTAATGAGCAATGGATTTTCGTCTCCCGCCCACTTGATAGAATATGGTGGATTAGACACGATCAGCTCAAACGGCTCATCATCCCAATGTTGCGGACTAAGCAATGTATCTTCACATGCAATGTTAAATTTATCAAATCCCACATCATGCAGGAACATATTAATACGGCACAGGTTGTAGGTTGTGATATTAATTTCTTGTCCGTAAAAACCGTTACGTATAGCGTCCTTGCCAAGAATTTTCTCAGCCTTTAAAAGCAATGAACCCGAACCACAAGCCGGATCATATACTTTATTAATTTCCGTTTTGTCTACAGTTCCAAGGCGTGTGAGCAGTTCGGACACATCTGCCGGAGTAAAGAACTCTCCACCAGATTTTCCGGCATTCGATGCATACATAGTCATAAGGTACTCATACGCATCGCCAAAGGCGTCAATAGAATGATCTTTCACATCTCCCAGATTCATTTCTCCTACGCCATTCAGTAGTTTTACAAGTTTTTCATTACGCTTTGCAACTGTAGAACCCAGTTTATTGCTGTTTACATCATAGTCATCGAACAGTCCGGCAAAGTCGCTCTCTGCCTCACTGCCTTTCGCTGATTCCTCAATGTGGCGAAACACACGCTCCAGTGTTTCATTTAAGTTTTCATCATTCGCAGCATTAGCACGGACATTACAGAAAAGTTCACTCGGAAGGATAAAAAATCCTTTTTCCTCTACCAGTCCTTCTCTTGCTTCTTCTGCATCCTCATCCGGCATTTTTGCAAAGTCAAAATCAGTGTTACCCGCATCGATCTCACCGCTGTTTATGTAATTACACAGGTTTTCGGAAATATAACGATAGAACATCGTGCCAAGAACATAATTTTTGAAGTCCCAACCATCGACTGCTCCACGCAGTTCATCTGCAATCGCCCATATTGCACGGTGTAACTCATCACGTTCCTGTTCCTTTTTGGTATCAACCATTCTCTTTTCCTCCGTTATCCTCTGGTACAAATTCCAGAATATCGTCAACGCCACAGTTCATAACACGGCATATACTCTCTATACTCTCGAGGGAAATATACCCATTACGTTTCAGCCGTGTGATAATATTTGCAGAGAAACCAGCCTCCTTCTGCAACTGTGCATTTGTCATATTTTTTTCTATCAATAAATGGAATAATTTTTTATAACTGACCGCCATGTCATTCCTCCATTCGCCTGCCAACAGATATATAGAAAGTGTATCACGAAAACGTGAATAATTCAACTTATGAAATAATACCGCCTGGCTAAAATTCCATACAATGATAATATTTTCCGTAAAAAAAGCGGCTGATCAACACCTTAATCAACCGCTTTAACTAATCCTTATAGTCCGCACAAAATACTTCTTTTTATAATTCCCAACCCGATATACTAACCATTCAACGCTCACAGCAATTCGTCAATTTTTGCAAAATCGATATTCAAATCATCATAAATCCCTGCCGGAACAAGATCAGAAAATGTATATTCGTTCATATCATTCTTTTCAAAATTATATACAATAATCCTGTTTTTCGTTTTATCCACGATCCAATATTCACGGACACCGGCCGTGCGATATTTAAAAAGCTTTATCATGTAGTCAATCCGCTGGCTTCCCGGTGATACCACTTCAATAATCCAATCCGGTGCTCCCGCACATCCTTTATCATTTAATTTAGATGGATCGCAGATCACGCTTACATCCGGCTCTACGTAAGTATGATCATCCTCGTTTAAAAAAACTGCAAATGGAGCGACATAAGGCCTGCATACTCCGCCTTTCTGCTTAATATAGTCCCGAATAACTGCAAATATTTCACCTACAATTTCCTGATGAGCCCGGCTTGGAGGTGCCATCATATACATGGTACCATCTATCAATTCTGCACGGGTTCCTTCCGGAAGATCATATATATCTTGTACTGTATACGTTTTGTATTTAGGTAATGGCATAGCTCCTCCTTTCTCGGCTGAAATATACTTTCCTCTATAATAAATAGTTTATCGTATCTCCGTTCTTTTATCAATCAATTCATTGATATGTTTTTCAATTTTTAAGACCTCAATATGATCAAAGAAAAGCGGCTGACCTCCCGATCAACCGCTTTAAATAACTCTTTTACCTATTATCTTCCCGCCTCTTCATCCCAGCTGCCGTCTTCTTTCACGTACCAGCCGTCCGGTGTCCGGCGTTTTGAATACATAATGCCGGCACTGCCGTCTTGATTCGGATTCAGATAATACCATTTTCCATTGATGAACTGCCATCCTGTAAGCATACCCTGGTTTTCGTCCATATAGAACCATCCCTGATACAGGGTGTCATAGATCCAGCCGGTACTCAGATATCCCTCAGCGCCAAATGCCCACCATCTGCCGTTGACTTTTTCCCAATGAAATGCACCGGTATTGCCCATAGGCCAGGTGCCGTCACTGTAGCGGAGCCACCAGCCTCTGGCATCCTTTATCCAATGGCTGTAACCATCATTCACTGCCTGATTCGATGCACCGGTGATAACCCCCTGCTCCTCGCTGCGGTAGCCTTTCTGGCTATCTTTGGTTACTGTGCCGGAACTTCCGCTGCTGCTTTTTCCACTGCTGCCTTTTCCGCCGCTGCCTTTTCCGCCACTGTCTTTTCCGCCGCCTGAATGACTGCCTGAGCTTGAAGGCGCTTGCTGAACCGTCACATTGACTGTTTTTACAGCATCATTAAAATTGTCCATCGAAGCTTTCACATATACCTGATAAGTTCCCGCATCTGTAAAGCCCGGGATCTCACTCTGGTAATCCACTCCATTCTTAGAATAAGTAAATACCACTGCATCCAGACTCACATTTGAAAGACCGGTTTCCACAGATGCATGGATCTGCGGCTTCTGTTCGGTACCATTGTAGGTAAGCGGATCTGCCGACACAGTCATGGATGCAAAATCACGTGCTATGATGCTGCCTTTGATAGATGTGCTATTTTCTGTCAGCTCATAATTCTTTGCATTGTTACCTGCTAACGTGATATTTGCCGCCTCAATATCATGCTCTCCAACATCCGCACTCTGATATGCCAAATTCACCTGGTCAGCACGAACATCCTGAGAATCAGGAGTGCCGGAATCACTGTAAAGCTGAACGGATAAATTCTGCTCCTCCGTAATATCTGTCGTTCCATCATAGACTTTATCGAAAAAGTCTCCTGTTATCCGTGCATTTAATTTACACTTGTCGATTGTAAATATAGCTGTATTCGATTCATTCTTATAATTTCCCTGTCCCAACAGATGGACAGTGTATGTTCCAGCATCTTTTCGCTCTCTAACTATACTATTATCAGTTCCTGTCCAATATGTCCAATATTTGATTGTATAATCCGCCTTATTCACTTCATCCTCGGAAGTTCCCTGCCAGTTCTCAACCACCTTGATCTCCGGGTTCTGGGATTGACCATTATAAATGACGGTCTCTGGTTCAAGTGTTACTTTTGTATCTGTAAAACTCCGTTCGGTAATACTCGTTCGGTTATCAGAGCAAAATACCTTCGACTCGTAATTATCTACTGTCACCCTTACAAATACAAACTGCTCCGACTCTGCTACATTCACAATCTTCGGACACTCCGACTCCCACTGAGCTTCTTGTAAATCATCCGTATTCTTTGTACGCTTCAGCTGATATTCGTATCCTGCACCTTTAGGAATGCCACTTGCGCTAATGGCAGCTGCCGGATACCCTTTAGATCCATTATATATATCTCTGGTAGCCGTTACGATCAAATTCCAGTGATCAGGAAAAGCTGCTTTATTAACCGTCAATGTTATATAAACCGGATTTTTTCCGGCTTCATATAATCCACTTGCCTGTGTATTCACCTTGATTTTAAATACACCAGCCTTCTTCACCGTCAACTGACCTGTTTCCTCGTTAATCGTTCCTTCTCCCTTATCACTTCCTGTATATTCAGCAAGTTCATATTGCAGGTTTCCGGCGTTAACCGGTTTATGAATACCCGCAAGGCTTGGAACATTGATCGACATATTTTCTTTATAATTTTCACTAATTTCCGCTGTATAACCTGTAATTGAATCCGGTTTCTGCTTTAAATCATCGGGCAGGCTTCCGTTTCCGCTGATTGTGCCTTTATTGATAAATGTTCCTTTTTCTTTTTTAAATGGACCATTTGAAACAAATTCCCCTTCATTGGTAAGTGTACCACTATCAATTATCGTACTTCCAGAGGTTACCTTTCCGCCTCTTGCAACAGTGAAGGAACTATTTCCATTAATGTATAATCGATCGGTATTCAGTTCCTTGGCTTGGATCGTTGCAGATCCACCCCTCTGCAAAAATCCTATTCCATCACTATTAGATTTTGTTGAAATTGTTCCACCTGAAAGTTTAAAATTACCCTCATTCTCAATTCCGGGTTTTCCACTTCCGGTTACCGTTAAACTTCCACCAGTCATCTGGAAATTTCTACGGACATACACACCATTCTTGTGTGTTCCCGCAGCAGTAACAGAGCCTCCGCTAATATTTAAAGTTCCATTGCTTTGCACAACAATAGCTCCTGAAACTGGATCGCTATTTTGTTCCGCATAGGCAGCTGCTTCTATCGTTCCACTCTCTATCGTCAAGCTGCCTGCGACCACTATTGCGCTGGATGCATCATCACTTGTTCTTTTCGTTGGAGAATTCTTAACTGTCAACGAAGCCGATGCTGTTTCTGCCTTAATTGTCGCACTTACATTTTCCTTAATTTTGAGGCCAACTCCTCCAACCTCTGTCCCTTTCCCCTCTAATACATTTCTTCCATTTAATACTATCTCCCATGTTCCCCTGCTTAACTCAAGGTTCTGTACGGAAGCATTCGTCATTATTAATTGAGATTAAAAATTCAATCTTCCGAAATTCCTTGATTTTTCAAGGCTTACCGCCTATCAAATATCAAAACCTTATGTATTTTCCCTTGTTTTTGCCCTTATGAGCCGAAACAAGGGAATTTTTTATGCTTCGCCCACAACCTTATCCAAGAGCCTTGCGGAAGTCCGCTTCGCTTCTCTGGTAGAGTGGGCATAAATGTTCATTGTGGTACTGACATCAGAGTGTCCGAGAAGTTCCTGCACATCTTTGGGTTTTGCACCGCCCGAAAGCAGATTGCTTGTGTAGGTATGGCGGAGTGTGTGGAAATGAAAGTCCTCCAATCCCTCAACCTCTGCTTTTGCCTTGCGGCAAATCTGACCGACTGCACTTGCAGAAACAAAAGCACCGTCCTCTTTTAAGCAGACAAAGGATAATTCTCTGTCATTTTCGGGCGTTTCCTGTGTTCTTTGCAGACTGTAAACCTCATAATAAGTACGCCCTTTTTCTTTGACCGTCTTACAGTAGTTCAGATGATACAGTTCGCCATAAAGGAAACGGTTTTTATGCTGTTCTGTTTTTACTTTCCGTAAGATGTCCGCCAATGTGTCACAGAAATCAACGGTACGGACTTTACTGCGTTTTGTCGTGCCGACTTCGTGCTTATGCCTTGTGCCATTGTACCGCATACTGCGTCTTACGGTTAGATACTGCTCGTCAAGGTTGATGTCCTGCCAAGTCAGACCGCAGACCTCTCCGATACGCAAGCCTGCATAGTAGGCTATCTGCACCGCAAGCAACGCAGGGTGTTTCTTTTGGGTTAAGAAGTCCGTCAGTTTTTGGTATTCCCCGTGTGTAATGGTAGGAACAGGAACAATATCTTCTTCGCTGTCCGAGAAAATATCTGTTTCCTCTTTTCTGCCACGCAACTTCACATACTGCATCGGGTTAAAGGTTATCAGCCTTTTCGGAAATACAGCAAAACGAAATGAATTTTGCAGTACCGCCGAGAATTGCAGCATATAGCCTTTACTCATCGGCTTTGAAGTTGTACCGCCAGGATTTATCCCTCCGTAACTCATCAGGTCGATAAACGACTGTAAATGGTCGGCAGTCACGGTTTTCAGTTTTCGGCTGCCAATGGGATATTTTTTAATCTTTTTGACTGCCGCCATATATGCCATAACCGTACCGTTGCTAAGGCTGCCGGGCTTCAGTTCTTCCTCTACCCACATATCCAGCATTTCGCCAACCGTGATGTTTTCGGCTTTCCCGACAAACTTCTTTTCCTCATAGTCAGCGATTGCTTTTCTGAGCAGG
>UMFS01014403.1_pt1 | contig 15145 bp, 21 predicted proteins | sample 1965071 | NCBI WGS metagenome assembly UMFS01 (sample SAMEA4836052, study PRJEB28245) | human gut metagenome | biome: gut microbiome; material: fecal sample | place: Denmark | collected 2008
AATAATTTTATTTCTTCTTTGCTCATCCAAAATAAAAGATTCATAATTAGTTAAAGGTCTTAAATATCCATTTATAAATTCCAAATATTCATCAGGGGTCGTAATTTTGTGTTTCGTTAGTTCTTCCTCATTAAATGGTAATTTTGATAAATTTAATATTGCTAAATACGAAATGCAAATTAATAACACAATAATCAGAACTATACTAATATTTATAGCTATTTTAAGAATCTCATCTAATAATGACTCACTTCTATTAAATAGCATTAATGGCTTTCCTAGCATGCTAAGAAAAATTACAAAAGCACCTAACTTTATATTTTTATCAACCAAGAATAAAACTGCTGATTTCAGATTTTTAGATTTAAGTTTATTTTTCATATTTTTCTTCCTTTCATTATTTACCTTTCACAAGAGCAACTACTTCAAGATTTCTAAATCCATTGGAGTAAGTTTCTAATCTTTTTTTTACATTTTCTGCAATCTTCAATGATCTATATGTTTTTACTTTATCTGTATAGGCTGTGAAATTTGCATATTTTTCACCTTGAAAAATGTAATCATCTCCCGTATAGAATTCTCCATGTTCATTTTCAATTGCCCATCCTCCAACTGCATATTTCATTTTTTTACCTCGCTTCTTTTATAAGACTTGTTTTAAAAAAATAATAAGTGTTATTGTAGAAATGACCACTTTAATTCCATGGTCAATACATTCTGTTTTATCTGCATCTCCAATAACAAGAAAAAAATAACGAGAATATACCCAACAAAATTCTAAATATATGATATATTTTATAAGATTAAGATTAATAACAAATCTTGGTGTATCAGGTATAAGCTCTTTTGCAAGCGTTACACCATATAACAGCAAAACATTAAAAAATAACAACTTGCCATTAGAAATGGTTACATATTTTTTTACGTCTTTCTTATCATTTTCCATATCTTTTTTCATTTGACTTTAATTTCTTTCTAGTCTTCAAATACGTTATAATTTGCAGCCTTATTTGGAACAGCATTCTTAGGAAAACATTCTCTGATAATGTAGCCTGGTGTTTTTGCATTTCTTTCCCATAGATTATGTGATGGATACAATTCTTTGCATTTCCACCCGAAAGATTTCATGCCTACATGAATCTTATCTTTAACAATGTTATATCTGCTTCCTCTAGCCATTTTCTTTTCTCTCCTTCATATTTGATAAAATATATTCATAGAGTGATAATTGGGCTGTTCGTTCATTTTCATAGTAATTATTTATTAAGGTATTTATATATTCTTTAATTTCAGGTGTAATGCAATTTGTATGTATTTGGTTTGCGTACATCTCGTAGTAAAAACATCTTTCTAAAGAAGATTTTTCTTTATCATTCAACATATTAAAAAGCAAAATGTATTGATCTTGACTTAAATTTTCCAGCTGTTTTTTTAAATTGATACAAATATTTATTTCTGTATTTTCCATAATTTTTCCTCATTTCTTTTTTTAAATAAAAATATGTACAATTCCGGACAATTGTCCGGAATTATAAAAATGACACAAGTTCATCAACAACATTTTTATAATCATTTGCTACATTACTGTTGCTGTTGGATAACAGTACTTCTTTTTTTAATGAAGCTTCAGTTACAGGTTTTGCTTGATAGCGGATTACATTTTTGAAGCATCTGTCTTTGAACAAATGTTGAAGAACCTCAACGCATTTCTTATCGATTGAGTTTCTGTTGACCATCGTTAAAAGAATTTTGAAGTCGTATTCAATGTACCCCATTTCCAACCATTCAAATAATGTTGAGATTGTTTTATCCAATCCTTCCAGACCACCTTGCTCAATTTTTGTAGGAATTAGGATCAAATCTCCATCTTCATAACAAGCATTGATACTGTTGAATGTAAGTGCGTTTGTGAAAGGACTGTTGTCGATGATCACTACATCATATTTGTCTTTGATAATGTCCAAAGCCATCTTTAATCTTGCTTCAGCTCTTTTCATAGCAATCTTTAGTTTCATATCAGTATCTGTTAGTCTGTGTGAACTAGGAATGATGAACATGTTATGATATGTTTCATCTTGCAGATGTGATTCAATGTCTACAACTGCATCTTCTACAATTTCAGGATTTTCTAAAACATCTGAGATATCAGATTGAAAAGGGCGTTTTCTTAAATAATTGCTCAATACATTTCTAGCATCGGAAATATCCTGTTGTGATTTGTCAAATTCATCCATCAATCCATTAAGTACATTTAAAGTCAATGCATTGTTTTGTTTTAAAAGAACGCTTGTTGTATTTGCTTGTGGATCAAGGTCAACAACAAGAACTCTTTTACCTTTCTTTGCAAGACCATATGCAAGATTGACAACGGTAGTAGTTTTACCAACACCACCTTTTTCATTGATTACACTGATTCTTTTCATAATTTCTTTCCTCATTTCTTTCATATTTTTATCAAGGTATTTATCCCTGCCTCACTTTCTATAAGAACGCAGTTTTTTTAACACGGAAAGGTGGAGACTTGTACTACCTTGAAGTGTTAAAAAAACGAGTTAGTCATCACATAAAAGTTTGTTTGTAACGGAGGGACAAACAAACCGAAATTTTTTTAAATAAGGTATCTTCATAAAGCGATAGCTTTATGATCCAAACATAAACGACCTTATAATGAAAAAGTCGGACAAATGTCCGGCTTTTATAAAGATTCTTCAAAATCCATTTCATAAAGTATAAAATGAAATACTTCAAGCAATTCTTTTTTTGTAATTGAGTAGATTTCAATATTGAACTGATCTATCCATGATTTGTAATTATCATGTGCGGTATATGGATTGATCAATTTTTTTCGTCCTTTTGTATATTCAACAATTAGATCAACGTTATCTCCTTGATATTCTGACTTTTCAAAATAATCTTCAATATCAGTTTGAACTTGATCATATATGAATTCCTGCTCCATATAGGTTTTATCAACTTGATAATTCACTTTGAAAACCATGTTCAAAATAGAGTATACATTTGCACATAGAACATAGTTGAAAGGAGAGGTAGTGATGAATGATGTCAGATCCGTTTCAAATCTGTCTTTGTTTTTTTTCTTCAGGCTGCCATTGTTATATTGCTCAAGTCTGAATCTTCTTTGTAATTTATGTATCTTATCGTTCAAGGAACTAATACTCATTTCATATTCCTTAATCATATTCTGATGTTTTCTGTTTCTTTTCTTGAGACCTTGCCAGAAACCTAACGCAAAGGCAACAATCATTAATATTACGTCTTGCATTTTTATTTTTTCCTTTCATAAATATATAATAGGGTATTCAAAGTAAAATAAAAAAAACAATCACAAGATTGTTTTGAAATGATAATGGTCCAGATGATTAACAAGCTTATTTTAGTAATTTTATTTCTTGACCATATTATCATACTAATAGTATAACAGGTATTTCACCAAAATCTACGACAGAAACGGTACCTGTTTTTTAATAAAATTTCATTTTTATAGAACTGAATAAGATTTATAGTATCCTAATGGAATTATGTTCTCCATTTAGTGATTTAAGTATATATAATAATTTTTGTTCCCTTTATTTATTTTTTAAGTTTTTATATTTTAATATTTTAATGATTAATCAATTTTGATTTTTGATTTCTGTAATATTCCTGCAATATATTTTCAACATATTTTCTAGCTTCACTAGTGTTAACTCTATTAAATTTTCCTTGTATTTGTGCTACGCAATATTCATTTTTAGCTAGATTTTTATGGAATTCTATTGTATATCGTTGTTTATCTTTATTAAAGATAAATGAATAAATAGCACAATGATCTTTATTAATCAAGTCATAATAGGACCAGACACAATGATGTTGTTCAATAGTTTCCATTGCTAATCTTTTTTTATCTTTTATCCATTCAAAATGATGTGTTTTGTCTGTAGCTAATATTGTTTCTAATTCATTGAATCTAGAATTTTTAGGTATATTAACTTTCATTTCTTTGTTTTTCATAAAACTTTTTAACGCTATATCTTGTGAAAGTTTATCATGTCTATTTATAATTTGATTGATGCTTCTTACTTTTAAATTCACTTTTATTTTTGCTTTAAAGCACATATTAACATAATCCAAAATTTCACTTTCTAATATTGAATATGTCCATACTCCACCATATTCATCGTTATCTTCGTCATAATATGAATGATTTTCATTATATATATCTATTAATGTTTCTATATTTTTATGATTATATGTTTCTATCTGATCAATTATTATATATGTTATAAAATATCGTAAAATATCATCAACTTTCCTGTTGGATTTATTTGAAAATAATTTTTTTATTTTAGTTGTTGATAATTCTTTTCTTTGTTGTAATATATCGATACTTTCTTTATCTATTTTTCTTAATGATTTAATTACAAGATAATTATATATTGGATCATGTCTTGAAAATTTATATTTTTTTAGTAATTGAGAATCTTTATATTTTTTTACAAAAAATTCATTCCAATTATTATAAGTAATTAGTTCATCAAGAGATACAGGAATAATAAAATGTTCTAAATCTGTTTTTAATATATCTTTAGCAAAATATACATTATTTTCGGCAAGATATTTTAAATAATCTTTAATTAACGGTGTAAGCCATGCATTTTGATTATACATTAAATCTTTTAAACTAAATGGATGTAATTTACCATTATTCTTATTTCGGTGGTCACTACTAGATTTTGAAATATATAGCATATTATCTAAAACTACAAGAGATATATCATCTGTATTTTCAACAAATACATCTAAATAATTTTTTAAATCTAATTTTAAATCATTAGAATTGCCATCATCTTTTAAATTATTTTCAATAAATTTTATATCTTCAGTTAATTGATAATGATTATCATTCGTAAAATATATTTTCGCTTTAGCACTTTCTCTTGTTTTTACTTTGCTTGTAATATTTAAAGATTTGCCATTTGATGATGTAATTTTTGTTCTAATTGCTTCGTTAAGTGGTAATGCTAATTCAATTTTAGTTAAATATTCTAATTCTTTTAATACTTCATATATTTCTTGAATATCAAATGAAGTTTTAATTAATGTTCCTAAATATTTATTAATCAATTTTCTTTTATAATCATTGTTATTTAACTGATTTTTAAGAATATCTTTAAACGTTCCTGGATTATTTCTATAAAATTCAAAGAAACACGATTTATTTATTGGATTATCTTGGCAATTTGAAATGTTTTTTGCTTTTTTGATGGATATAATTTCAATATTTGGTAATAATTTATCATCGCAATCATCCTTATCATTTTCTTCATTACTTTCATTATTTTCAATGCTTTTTAAATAATTTGAATGATTAACATATACGTAGTTAAAATCAATATCATTATTTACTAAATAATTAAATGATATATGATTTTTTGTTTGAGGTACTTGAATTTCTTTAACTTTATCTATGAATTTATCTATTTTATTTAAATTTTCATTTGACCACGTAGTTTTAGCATCCTTGACTATTGGGATATTTATAAATTTATATATATCTATATTTTTTAATAAACAATACACATGAATAGCATGTAAAGTATGAAATGAATATTTCGCATAATTAAAATATAAATAAATTTCATGTTCTACATATATTTCATAATTTTTCTGAATATCTTGAATATTTTGAACATTTTGAATATTTTCAGAGTTCAAATCATCGTTAGGATTATTGCTTGATTTTATTAATTTTATTATTCCTTTGTTTTTAAATAAAATTAGATCAACCAACAAATGTATGCAAGAAAAATAAGTTGTATGAAACATATTTTTCATGCTATTTTTATATTCTATTTTTTTATTATTTATGGCTTTTTCTTGTACATTAGATTTAATAAAATTATCAAGAATTTCAGCATAAATTCCTGACATATAATTACTTTTCTTAACAGCTAAAAAATTTTGTATATTATACATTTCATACATTTTTTGAAATAAAAATAAATTATCTTTTAAAGAATTATATTTTAAAAGCAATATCACGGTTATAATCATTTTTCTTTCACATTTATATGAATCATCATAAGTAATGTTTAGGTTATTTTGATTATCTTGATTATTTTCGTCATTTGCATTACTTTCGTTATTTGAACTCATTAAATTATTAAAATCTAAGGCATAGTATTTATTCTTACTAATATCTTCATTTAAAACTTCATCTATTGTATTTTGTTCTACTTGATCTGTTTTATATTCTTCATTATTTGAATATTTTAATGAGAATATCTTTTTAATTAAATTAAATATCTTTTTATATTCAATTAAATTTTCTGAATTTTTAGACATTTTAGAGATATTAGATATATTTAAAATATGATCTTTTTCTAAAATTTTTATAAAATCATTGAAATCAATCAAATTAGTTATATGAGCATATTTATTAAAATCTAAATTAAATATTATTTTTACTATATCTTTTTGTTCTTTTGTAATATCTATATCATTTTTTAGTGGTATTAATTTAAAATCTGTTTGTAATATTAATTTTGATATAAAAGTAGAATGCTTTATTAAATAAGATAGCTTTTCTTTAAACGACTTATTAATATCATTTTTTTGTTTTTTAGTAAGTAAATTATTGTTGAATTCTTCGTTTATATAATCTATTTGTATCTTATATTCATTTAATACAATTTCATAATAATTTGTTAATTCATTTAAAATGGGTTCAATTTGAGCAGCTTGTTTTATTTCATTATTTTCATCTTTATTTAATTTATTTTTTGTATCATCTAAGGTAATTTCTCTTTTTATATCATAATATCTTAAAGCAATTGTATGATAAATAGCATCTGCTTCTTGAATAGTTAAGTAATTACTAAATTGTTGTAGTAGTTCACTATCGTGTTTAGATATGCTATTTATTCTTTTTATTATCTTTTCATATCCTTTTCTCATTTTTTTATTTCCTTTTTATTCTTTTGTTTCTAAATTTTTATTTGTTATAAAATTTATTTTTTTCTTATAGTACTATCAATTATTATCAATATACATATTAGAAAATAAGATAAGCTAGCACGGATCACCATCTAAAAGATATTTAAATATTCCATGAAAACCTTCTTTATAAAAAATTCCGGACAATTGTCCGGAATTATCTTTGACGTTCATTTTTAGAATGAACTGTACTATTTTCTTTTTGGATAGAAACTTTAGTTTTAGCCTCTTTGATGCGATCAGCAATATTTTTACTTGATGTGATATTTAATTCTTTATTGACAACACCATTTATATATTGATCTATGTTGGGAATCTTTTCTAGAATATCATAATCAATTAGCAAATCCAATGTATGATGTAAGTAATTCTTTTGTTCATCCATAAAGAAGTTTATCAAAGGTTCAAAATTATTGTTATGTTGTGCATCATTTAAATGTTTCATATAAATGAGTCTGTTTTCATTTCTGATAATTATAGGTGTAAGATCATTATCAAGGCATTGTTTTAAAATTATCATTCTTCCAACACGCCCGTTTCCGTCCTGAAAAGGGTGGATATTTTCAAATTGTGCATGAAACTGAGCAATATCTTTTATAGACAATTTTCGATTTGAAAAATTGTCCATCAGCGTATTCATTTCTTTGTTTACCATGTTTGGTTGGGTTACTTGAATATCACTGACTCTATTTGCACGTTTCTTCCAATCGCCAATTGCATAACCGCTCGCAATATCTTCAAATACGCCTTCTTTTAGATTTTTATGCATCCCTTTGATTATTTCAATCGATAATGGATTGGCCATATTTTTCATTATATAGTTGAACATTTTAAAATGACCTGTCATTTCTTCAATATCTTTAGTGATAAAATAATCTGTTTCATTATCTTTGTATAAAGTACCTGTTTCAAAGATGGAAGCTGTTTGTTTTTCAGTTAATGTGCTTCCCTCTATTCTGTTAGAATTATATGCCATTGTACGTTGTGTATATCCATAAACTCCGCTCTTATCTTGTTTTTGAAATTCAATCATTAATCTTTTCTTGATTTCAATTGGTAAATTTATATCTTTCATTTAGATCCTCCTTTCTAAAAATCCGGACAAATGTCCGGAATCAAAGCAAATGAATATTCGAACTATTCATTGACAGCTTTTTTTAAAGCTGAACTAGATTTAAATGCTGGAACTTTGCTTGCAGCAATTGTCATTGCTTCACCAGTTCTTGGGTTTCTACCAGTTCTTTCACTACGAGTACGTACTTCGAAGTTACCGAAACCTTTAATTGAAACTTTATCTCCTTTAGCAAGTGCTTCTGTAATTACATCAGCAAAGCTTGTAATAATTTTATCTACATCTGTTTTAGTTAATTCTGTATTTGAAGCAATTGCTTCTACTAATTCATTTTTATTCATATTTTAAATCTCCTTTATTTTTTATAAAAGTATTATAACAATAATATTTGTTTCTAAAAAGTATTTCAATCAATAAACTTCTATCTGAATCTATCTTTGTCTTTTTCAGCATTTTTAATCCTGCTGGTAACATCAGAATATTGTTTTTTTAATCTTGTACTTTCATGTCTGAGTTTGGGCAGATCCTTATCTAAAATATTAGATACTTCCTCATCGCTCATTTCAATAATTCCTTCCATTCTTTGAATCTGAATGTCTTCAAATGAAGCTTCAATATCCCTTATATGAGAATTGCATTTTGCAATTTCACGTTTTATTTCTTTTTTTAGAATCTTCATTTCATCAAGATTATTTAGATTTTCAAATGAGGATTTTCTTTCAGCAATCATATCAAGTTTCTTTTGAAGTTCTGATGTTTTAAAATAATAGAATTTTTCTCTCTTGGTCATCTGATAAAGTTCACTCTGATTGTATGAGGTCTTTATACTGGCATTGTCATAAAATGTGTTACGCAGTTCCTTCTGTTTTTTCTGATCCATTTGTTCATCTTCGATGATTTCTTCGATATCGCTGTCAGTCCATTCACGACCATTTTCTTCGATTCTTTTTTTTATTCCCCCCAATGAATAATCCAGGCTTTCATCTTCTGTGTTATGGATATTCTTTGTTCTTCTAAATTTCTTTTTGTAGGGAGGCTTGATTCTCAAACCTTGACGACCTTTTGAAGTTTTGGTCTTATCTTCCCATTGCCGGGCAATGTCGATTCCATTTCTGTCATAGTCGATTACTTTTGAACCAGAGCTGTTATAAATATTGTATGACTTAGTAAAATCAACATGACATTCCAGTATGTTTCCCTTATCATTCCATTTTGCATTTTGTTTGTCAATTAGCATCCAGTCACGAGAGTAGGGGATACGAACAAAATAGAATTGTTCATTGCTCAAATCTTTATTTACCAGTTTCTCAGCAACTGTAAATTTGTAGTCCTTATATTTGTCTGTATCTTTTTTTTCGTTTGTAATATTTTCGGAACCGTCCTCAACGGTGAAACCAATCTTATTCAGATAAGATTTGAAATCATCATAATTTTTTACTTTTGGAATGACATAGTCGATTGTTTTTCTGATAACCTCAAGATCATTGTCTGCCTTCTTCTGGTTTTGGTGATTCCACCAGCCGATCGAACTTCCTCTTTCTGGTTTTGGTAAAACTTCCAAACCATATTTTCTGCACATCTGATCATTTAACTCTCTGAAAACAGGGAGATCTCTTTTGTAATAAATATCCCATCCTTTTTTAGAGATGTTATTGACGGGATTTACGATGATGTGGGCATGGGTATGTTTTGTATTTTTATGAACTGCTATAACATAATCATGTTCTCCATGGGTGCAGTCCTTTATCCATTCTTCGGCCAGCTCATAAATCTGTTCAGGGGTCAAATTAGGATCATCAAATGACTGGATAAAATGATAGCCTACCTTTGTTCCTCGAAATCCATCTTCTTTCCATTTTGATTTCCAGAACATTCCAACATGTTCTGGAACGACACCCATGTTGGTTCCAGTTAAACAGTCTTCTGTTTTATCGGGATTTAAAATATAGTCGATTGCATTGTTTACATTTCCACGTAGGGCGTGGACCTTTGTGATAACGCTCATAGAATTCTCCTTTCATAAAAAAACCGGACAATTGTCCGGAATCAATCTTCGATTTTGATTTTTTCAAGTTGCTTGATGCTGTTGTCGGCAAAATATTCTTCGCATGTCTTCTGCAGGGCATGAAGATCCTTATAGTATAGATCAAGTGACTGTTTGATGGAGCTTCCATCGACCTGTTCATTTTTGATAATAGAAGTATTAAGCCCTCTGGCTATCTGATTTATGTTGTTACCAATTTTACCAAGCTCATAAAGTATATTTGTTCCAACATTGAAATCGACTTTATAGCATACACCGTATTTTGCTAATCTTCTGATCATCTCAGAAGATGTCAGCGACATCTTTGCAGCTTTGCTTTTTATCATTTCCAGATCATCATTGGAAAGTCTTATCTCAAGTCTTCCATCTTTATTCTTTTTTGTTCTCTGTTCATTGTCTTCCATAATAATTTCTCCTGAAGTTAAGTAAAGGGCATGGGATCTAATCCCATCAGGAATTTCAATTTTTCAAAATTGAAATTGGGTGTATTTTTTCGCTCCGAAAAAATGTCCGTACAAAAAGTGCGATTGAGCAACTTTATTTGTACGGACAAACCCTTAGCCTGCTACTCTATAAAGTTGGCTGAAAGCCGATTTTATAGAGAAAGGGGCGCTCCAACAAAAAAATCAGTTTTTTTTCAAAAAACTGGATTCATTTTGAAATGAATTTGTGGGTGCCGTTGAAAGAGATGAGCGCTTGAAACGGCATCAACTTCTTCCTAAAATGAACAATTAAGAGGCGATTTCATGAGCATCTTCGATATCTTCAGTTTGAGGATTCAAGACTTTCTTTACCTGTTCATCTAGCGCACTATATTTTTTAGCTAGGGAATTTAGGTTTTTTATTTCAATATCAATCTTTTTATTTTTGTTTTTTAGGTTGTCAATTTCTTGCTTGTATCTGTCGATGTTTTTAATATTTTTTTCTTTAGTCTTAACTAAATTATCTAATGATTTTTTTAACTCATTATTCATTTTTCTCACTCCTTTCAATAATTCTTATCATAATTATAAAACACTTAAATACCAAAAACTACGACAGAAACGGTACCCGTTTTTTGAAAAAAATAAAAAAGGAGAATGGTTATATTCTCCTTTCATGCTAATTCACCAATAATGATTTAATTAACACTGTTGCATCTGAAATCATAAATTTGAACTCATATCTTAATAGAAATATCATTAAATTAAGAAGAGGTAAAAAGATAAGTATGTTATTAATCCAACCTCTCGTTGTTATCATTTGTTGAACTGATAACAACAATAATAATGTTTCAGTAAATACGAACAGCACTTTAAGTTTATTAAGTTTCATAAAATTCACCTATAAAAATTTGTAGTTATTAGAATAAAATCTATCAAGTATTTCCCATTTATCCATTGAATTTATAGGTGAATCATTAAGTGAATTATAGTGTTTATCGTATTCATTTTCAGTAACGAGTTTTGCAATAAAACAAGAGAGGTCATCAACAGTAACACGACATCCTTGTTCATCATCTACTTTTTGTTGGATACAAAATGCAAGATTGATGATTTCTTGTTTCATCTTGAATTTTAATGAACCAAATGAATAATTTAAGTAATGAATTTGAATGTTTTTTTCATAATTCATGTTTGAAGTTTTTTCTTGATATACAAACTTTGCATAGTCATAGTTATCATCACAATATGTGCTGCTTCTCCAACCATCATAGTTTTTATTGATGTCATGAACTACATAGTACATTCCTGTCATATCATTTTTTAATAGAGCAATATTGTTATCGGCATCAAATTTAAGAATTGAATATACATTATCGTCAACAAACATCTTGTTGTTTTGATAAGCGATTTGTTTCAATAATTTATCCGGTTCTACTTTACAATAACTAGCTAAATCTTCTAATGATTGTTTGTGCTCTACTAACCAATCAGTAATTTTCTTGTTCATTTTCTTTTCCTCTTTCTTTCATATTATTTAAGGCTTTTCGCTTGCCTCACTTTCTATAAGAACGACATTTTTTTAACACGGAAAGGTGGAGACTTGTACTACCTTGAAGTGTTAAAAAAACAAGTTAGTCATCACATAAAAAGTTTGTTTGTACTGGAAGGACGAACAAACAAAACAATAAAAAATAACACCTTGACAAGTGCGTAGAGTAGGGGATAACGTGCTTGTCAAGGTGGAGTATTTTTTATTGATCAATTAGAAAAAGTATCTTCAGAAAGCTACTAGCTTGACAGTTGACATAGAATGAAATGACATGTTGGCTGTCAAGCTGGAGAGCTTTTTGATCCATACCTTAAATGACCTTATAATAAAAAAGCCGGACATTTATCCGACTTAAATTTATAATTATCTTTCTTTCACTTAAAGTAGAAATAATAATTTACATTTTAACAATTTTTTCAAAAATTTCATTTGAAGAAAAATAATTATTTAGTGCTTCATTTTGTGACCAATTATTATCTAACATACATTCATTCGATCTTGTTCATATTCATTTTTTAATATTTCATCGGCTCTTTTATAAATCATATTGGCAACATCCTTATCTAGTAATTTATAATAATCAATTTTTAAATCAAATTCATCAAGTAAAATGATATATGCAAAAGCATTTGCATCTAGTTCTTCTAATTGAAGATTGTAGTCCCTATTAGAAAGCTCGGCACGTGTTTTATAATTTTCAAAATCAAACAATCCATTTCTAATTTGATATAGATGTCTTAACTCATGCGCAATGACAATCGCTAAATCAACATCACCGCATTCATACGAATTTCTTAAATAAAGCGTTGATTTACTATCTTGGAATGCAAGGGTAGCAAGTTGAGTACCTTTATTAAATTTTACATCGTCAGTAATAATTTCATTTGGAAGAGCTATATCAAGAACATCACAAATATAATCGATATAGCCCATAATATTATTGTCTAAGCTCATTTTTAATCTCTTCCATACAATTTATTATATAATTCATCAACGGTCATACCTAGCACTTTTGCAATCGCTACTGCATTTTCTAATGATGTTTTTTTTAATTCTGTTACACCTTTAAAAATATCAACTAAAGTTGACCTAGAGATATTTGTATCTCTAACCAATTGAGCAATAGATTTATCCGTTACATCTGAAAGTTTCATTTTATTTTTCCTCCTATCTAATTTCAATCATAGCATAACTATCATCATATGATACATCACCGTATTCATCATCCCAATATGAACCAGTATCATGATCACTGAAACGAATACAAAGTTCATCTAAATCTTCAATGTCTTCTTCATCTAAATCTTCATAATAAGAATAATCGTCAGTTTCATTTATAATCATTTCCATGTTTTTAGAAGTATTAGGAATATATAAATATGTACTAACAGATTTACAAGAAGTTTCAATTCTATAACCTTCTAAATTGAAATCTTTAATTAACATATTAATTTTCTTTTCAATATGTCTTATTTTATATTCAGCATCAGCAATTTTATTATTATATTCTCTATAATCATCAATTGCTTTATCTGTATCATCTGGAAGGCAATCTTCATAACTGAATAAAAAACTAATAGCGTCTTCAACTTCATCTTCATCAAATTTATAACCACGACCATATTCTTCACAATATTTATCTTCATCGAAATAGATATCTTCATCATCTTCTGCTTCATCTTTTAAATCAAAGTAATTTTCGATATCCCAATTTGCAGTGCCGATAATATTTTCAACTGCTAAACCTTTGAAAAAAATTAAATCTTCCATGTATTTATGTTCCATTTTTTCACCTCATTTTCTATATATTTTTTAGATATTCAACACTTTCCTGTAAGAAAGGTTTATTATATTTTGCTAAAGAATAATATCTTGATTTATATAATCCATTGATTCTTTTTAGTTCCTCTTCGGTATATTCCTTTTCAATTATTGCATTGATTAGTTCCTTCTTTGTCATTGTTGATTACCTCTTTTCTTTACACTTATATTATATAACGGTACACCGTTAAAATCAATATAAAAATAACGGTTTAACGTTATTTTTATAACTATATTTTTGTACGATTACTTTCTATATGATTTCTGATGTTGTTATCAAAATCCTATCTTCCTGTTCCAAAAAAATTTGTATATAATGGTTATTTTTTTATTTATGATATTGTGACTAGTGATGTTACTAGCCACAATATTCTTCAAATAATAATAAATATTTTGTATTTGCTTTATTTGAAGATTTTTCTTTTTCGATTCTCAAATCTATAGTGATTTTTTTGATGTTTTCTTTATAGCGATTAATTGTATTTTTAGTAGTATCACTTCTTAAATCTTTTCTACATAATGGACATCTACAATTATAGATATATTCTTTGTTAATTTTAGAACCACATTGAGGACATCCAATGAAGTTAGATTTATAATTTTTGCAATCAGTTTTCTTAATATATTCATTTAATTTCGTTTCTTCTTTTATAATTCTTTCTTTTAAATTTTTAATTTTATTTGTTTCTTTGACGCTATCTACATCTTTGAAAGGAATTAGAAGATTGTATTCTCTTTTCCAAATTAAACTGTCTGCTAATTCTTTTGCATCTTCATAACTTTTACAAATCTTTTTTCTTTGAGTGATAGGTAACAAATCTTCACCTAAGCTTGGAAATGCTTCGGTATCTCCATTATTTCTTACATTTCTTCTTATTAATCTTTTTGCTCGATTTAATTCTCTTTCAGTATTTTTATTTAAGACGATTTTTCCACTAATCCAACTCATTTTAAATCTCCTTTTTTATAACAATCTTTGCAATGTATTAGTTAAATTTTCTTTTTTGTAGTGAAAATAGTTTAATATTATAATCCGCTAAATCATAATACGATTCTCTCAATGGTTCTATAATATTTTCTCCTGCATGTCTTTGATGTTCCTTGTTCCATTGTTTTGCAATCATATCTATTCTTGCAACGATGAAACCTTTCGTAAAATTAAATTTGTTTAATTCTAATGTTCTCATAAAATATCTCCATTTCTTTCATATTATTAAGGCTTTATTGGTTGCCTCATT
>UMFS01033828.1_pt1 | contig 15115 bp, 29 predicted proteins | sample 1965071 | NCBI WGS metagenome assembly UMFS01 (sample SAMEA4836052, study PRJEB28245) | human gut metagenome | biome: gut microbiome; material: fecal sample | place: Denmark | collected 2008
ACCACGCTTTAATGCTTTGCGTGATTCATCGGAAAGTTTTCTCGGATTGTAGTCTGCAAAACGAATGGCAGAACGGTTAAGTTCCACCGATTCGCTCTTTATGTATTTTGACAATTCCATATCATCCATTAGTTAAACCCATATAAATTCTTCGAGATACTTTTCTTGCGCCATCTTGTTGTTTCCCCTCGTTATACCCAAAGGTTCGTTCAATGTATCGAATATACTTTCTTGCAATAGAGTTTACTCTGTTCAGCCTATTACCCGTTAAAGTACGAGATAGTCTGTATCTTTGCTCTGCAATATCATCAATTGATTTTCTTCTGACTCGGCTTTCCTTCTATTATTTTTGTTGATTATGATACTCCCAAAGTACTCTTTCAGCCATCGGGAAAGTTTTGTAAATTCTCTGTAAGTCCTGTGGATAGTTCTTCTCCATCCAAAGCATACAATCAAGATTGAAGCCTACTCCCGAACTGGCTTTCAATGAATACCGAACTGGTTCGGGTAAATTATGCTGCCTCATATAAGCAAGAATATCCTTTTGTGTCCAATCAGCTAAAGGATAAACCATACCGTTATTCTCGTAGTCGTTTACCTCATACCCTTTCAACATAAGTCTACGATTCATACCGTCAGCTTTTTTCATGCCCAAGAATGTATAATAAACTCCATGAGTAAGTTGCATAGCCTTTACCACATCTGCCAACTTCAACAGCTTTACTTTCGGATTTGGCACACAATACATACCGCCACGGAGAATATAAGTGAGATTCCAATGTGGTACTTGAACAAACTCTATTTTCGGATATTTGGCTTTAGTCCAGTTTATCCAACGGTTAATATGTTCCAAATTCTTGACGAAATACATGAACACGCAAACAATCCGGTCAAACTTCGGATAGACTAAATCAAGCAGAACAAGCGAATCTTTACCAAGTGATAAAAACAGTAAAGCCTCATTCGATTTTACCCGAATGAGGTCTATATATTGACTCGCTTGTTCTACTTTGTTCATAGCTAGCCACCACTTAAACCAAATGAAGTACGAAGATCACTGTAACGCTGTCTGCGTGATCCTAACTGTGTGGCACTTGCTGTACCTCTACGATTGGCAACCAATCTACCACCTGCCCCTGCACCATTCATATTTCTGCGAGGCCCGGCTACTCTGTTAATTCTTCTTGCGACTCAGCTTTCTAATTTTAAAAGTTGTACAATTAGTCTATATGTTTCTCTAATATCTTACCCAAGGTATAATCCATTTGGGCTGCGAGATATTCTTCACCTTGATGTTCGTAAACAATATCATTACCGTTTTCATCTGTGAGAATAACAGCTTCTGCTGCTTTCACTTCAACGATAATATAAGGACGTTTACCTGTATATGCACCTGTCAGAAGCTTGATTGCATCGTACTTGATAGGCTTTAATTCTATTTCACCCTCTTCAGGCAGTTCTGCATCAGCCAGATATTCTTTACCGCCACATAGGTAAGTGATATACTTCTTAGCGTTGGTTGGTCTGATTTCACGGTATTCGTGGGTTTTCTTGCCTGCCAAGATTTCATCGAAATACTTCTGTTTGATGCTTAATGTAAGAATGTTCATAATCGTGTCAAATTTAAATTAATACTCAATAGTTGCGGGGGGCTGAATCGAACAACCGACCTTCACCAAGTCAAAGTGAAAAGCTACCACTGCTACACCCCGCGATAGTACCCCAAAGGTACTACCACAACCAAAGATAACGAAATATCTTCAATCGTTATACACGACAATTGGCTTATTGTCGTGAACTAAGCCATTTATCCCGTCTTTCTCTACACGCCTCTAAGGTAGGTGCGCAACAAGCAAAGAGTTCACCACTTTCAGTACGGTAGTCGTACTGGTACATTCTCACTCTTTTACCTCTCAATTTGGTAGTGTAAGTGCAATAGTTCTCTTTACCGGGCTGGCATACGCTGCAACCTCTTTCGTCGTTAATTGAGTTCATAAGCTATATTTTACTGTATTGTCTTCAATCCAAACCTCAGATGCATTTCGTCTTTGCATCACACTATCATGGTAAACTTGATTTTCTTTGGATATTCTCGCAAATTCAGTTTTAACTTGGCTTAATTCACGCTCTAACCTTAATACTTTTTGAAAATCTGATTCACCACCATTATTCGCAAAAGGTGTCATTTCCATATCTCGCATTGCATCCAAATGGTCGATAAAATCACTTGCAACTTTCTCAATTATTTCTACTGGTGCAGAAATACCATATTCTTGAAATATATCTGCCATTGCTTCTATATCTTCGTTTCCCATAATCATTCAGTTCTATAAGTTTTACCACCAAATTTTTCATCACCATATACCAATATGTGATAACTGATATAAGGCTTGTTCTCTTTATTGTTATGCTCTTTGCACTTAATTCTCGCTTCGTCGATTGTATCGCATTTACACATGGTATATTCGGGATAACCATCGAAGAGGCACGCACCCATATTTTTGCCTTTTTTCTCTACGCTGCCTTTTCTAAATAATTTAGGATTATCAATCACAAACTGCATCAAATCCGTTTTTCTTACTTTCAGTTCTTTGGCAAGTTCTGACAATAGGCAGTAGCGTTCATTGTTTGCCATTTTAAGAAGTTCAAATCTTCTCTTAATCTCTTGTATATCCATAATCATTCATTTTTAAGTAAATTCAACATCACTAAGATTAAGCACACCTTTATCAGTAAACTCATACCCAATGTATCTAACAGAATTACCGTTTATAATGTACCAATTCGTTAAATTATCGTCATCACTGTGTGCGAAAAGTAAATCATGTGTTACGCTGTTACCTCTCTTTAGACCTATGTAATAATTATTATTGTAGCAACTGATTTCGGTGATATGCTTAAATGTACTTGTATCTATACCGTCATAAACACCATATCTATTCTTGAAATTTTCATCCATTATTCTTTTGCTTTACTTGTTCAACCAAAAACTTTTTAAAATCATTCTTGTACTGGCTGTGAATGATTTTATACTGATGGGATAGATTAGGCAATTGTTTGTAACCTTTGCTATACAAGAATTTGGCTACTAATTCAACCTTTTCATGGTTACTGAAACCTCTGTCTTTGCACATGTTTGAGATACACACATTCGCCTTGCTGGTAGGCTTCTTTTCAACTGGTGGCATGTATTCGCGTCTGCCATAAGCAAGCGTTCTTGGATAGCCAACCGCTTCACCTAAATACTCACCTGTGATGCAATCAAATTCACCACTAATTAAACTATCTGCTATTTCACCCATAATAATCAATATTTAATGTTTCGCATTCAATTTTTCTTCACTTATATAAGCCACTACAAGCCCTGTTTCATCATGCTGTATGGTGATGTACTTTTCGCCCCTCTCTATGGTAGAAAAGTCGTATGGTGTACATAGCTTACCCAATACCTTGCCCAGTTGTTTCATCAGTGGGGCTTCGGGGCTGATAACTAAAACTAAATCCGCTTCCATAATCGTGTGTATTGTGGTAGCCCAAAGGCTACCGGATTAAAACTTATGCTATTTCTATGCTTATTATATCCAAAATATTGTCAGTAATCATGCTGTTTACGCTTAATTGGGCAGACTGAATATTGTTATCAACCATCCATCTTTTCGCACGATTAACAGCGGTTTTCTTACTACTGCCGTCCGGTATCAATGCACCCAAATCATTATAATCATCATCTAACAGTTCAAAATAATATCGCTTCATAATCTTCTATATTGCGCAGGGCTTTCGCCCTGCTGGTTATTATGCTATCTTTAGCTCTTTAAGTCTCATATCTACCAATGATTTCAGCTTGCGAGTATCAAATAGTGGACTTCTATACCCATCTTTGATAAGCTGTATCATTTCTTTATAACCAACCTTACATACAACTCTGTCTTCATGCTGTTATCATAAATAGCAGAATTGCAAGCGGTTATTGTGAATGCCATTGTTTTGTAACCTTTATCCTTCTTCATGATAGATGCAAACAAATACATATATACAGCATTTTTCATGCTATTCAAGGCATCTTCTTGACTGGCATTTACCTTTCTACCACCTAAAAAGTCACCACATTCAATTTCTTGACCTTTTTTGATAATAGACAATGTACTGATGTACATTTTAATATCTGTTGCTTTCATAATCTTCTATGTTATGCAGGGCTTACGCCCTGCTGGTTAAACTTATAATATTTGAATCTCTTTGTTACCTATCTCTGTTTCTACATTCAGAACCTCGTACTTTTGAGCCTTGTAATTATAAACGACTTCACAGGTATTGAAACCTCTACCATCTTCTCTTTGGTCATAAACAGTATTTATATGCTGATACATTTTATTGCCTAACATGAAGTTTATCTTACCTGATGTACAGAAGTAGAATGCTACTGCATACTTCAATGTTTTCTTTTCATCAATCTTCTTTGTTGCCATGATCGTATATCTTTTAATTGTTATTACTTCGTTTCTGATGATGCAAATGTAATGATTAAAATCATACATACAATAAATAAATATACTATTTGTATGATTATTATCATATATTAACAAAACAGCATAAGTATGATTATAATCTAAATATATTTTAATACAAATGACTATATTCAATCAAAACAAGCTGATTTAATTTGTTTATTCGATTTTTACCCCTATATTTGCATCTGATTAAAATCATACACACATGGAAGTAAAGACAATAATCAAGCAGAAAGGCTTCACAATGGAATCCGTTGCAAAAAAAATGGGTATAACAAGGGTTACACTTGCCCAAAACCTTAGTAGAAATCCAACAGTAGGAACATTACAGAAGATAGCAGATGTTATTGGATGCAAGGTTGGTGACTTCTTTGTTGATGATATGGATATAAAAGATGATGCCAACACCATCACCTGCCCCCACTGTGGAGGTAAAATACATTTTGACGGAGAACCACATATGCCGGAACACAAGAATATACGAGGGAAAGAATACTATAAATAAAAAAATATGGAACTAAAAGACTTTATAAAAGAAACACTTAGTCAAATAATAGATGCTGTTTCAGAAACACAAGAAAAATACAAAGATAAACATGTCCTAATTTGTCCCGATGATATTCAATCTGGAAAAGGAGAATATTATATTGACAATGAATCTCATTATGAATATTATAACCGAAAGACCAAAGTACAAAATATAGAGATGGACATAGCTATTTCCGTTACCGAAAAAGAAGGTAATAAATCAGGAATAGGAATCGCCAAAATTATAAATGTTGGTACTTCGTCAGAAAATGCAATACAAAATGAAAGTGTTAGTAAAATAAAGTTTTCCATTCCACTTGTTTTACCAACAAGTAATACAAGAGAGTATTACCAAAAATATGTGAAAGATTAAAAGTAAAGCCAGAGCATTAAACTCCGGCTTACTCATTGATTAGCCCTTTGAATCTTAACCGATTTACGATTTCAGTGTAAAGATACTCTATATCCCCACTAAAATCCCCATAATTCTGATAGAGAAACACGACATCAGCGCAGTTGTCGGAAATTGTACTCTTGGACTGAACCCCAAGTACCCTTGACATCTCTTCGCGTAACCCAGCTGTCATTTTCCCACCGGCAAGCGAACTTGGAGAAAACAGGTACAGGATAATGAAGATGAACTTCTTCCGCTGGGTAACACTATCAATACAAGGGGGAAGACTTCTGCTATTCAATAGCTCAACGAAGATTTTATAGATATCCCTAATAAGGCTTTTATCTCTCAAAATCGGTGAAGCTAAGGTATTTTCTTCTTCTGAAAGTTCTGATTTCTCAATTCTAATCTTTTTAAGGCGAATTATTTTGTTAAAATCCAGTTCCATAACACGATTATTTTAAAAGTAAATAGTATATTTGCATCATAATCGTGTAAGGAAGAGCTGATTCATGGTCGTGCGTGGGTTGGCTCTTTTTCATTTTTCCCCATTCGTGCTGACGAATGGTTTCTTTTCCAAATCATAGCAGGTGATATATACCCGTTTCCCATTGACATCACATAGAGCAAGGGCATATCCTTTCTCTAGTATTTTAACCGGCTGATTGTCGCAATAGACAGTACTTCCAACCGGAACTCTTATAAAATGACGTACTATCATTTGATTATCTTTAGCTTGTTATACCAGCGTGAAGAAAAAGGGAACCACCCGATTAAGAATGATTCCCCGAAAATGGTTACTTTATATAGTTTGCTCATGGATTTTTCTTTTTAAGTATTTCAACACATTCCTTTATCCCATCATCGAAACCCTGTTTATAGCCTTTAGTATATTCCCCTATAGTATATACCGCCATTGACAGAAAAAATAGAAGGATACCTACAGGCTTATACCAGCCAGGTAGTGAGATAGAAAACGGCTTAAATGTAATTGTGAGATCTCCAACCCATATAGGGCGATAATAAATATAATTGTAAATAATATTGTTTTCATAATCATATAAGTTTTAAAGCTTCCTGTAATCCTGCTTCAAGTGCTTCTTCGTAGATATTATAACGGACAATAGGTCTGTCAGACAATCCTATCAAGTCATGCCTCGGAATTGTCAGTATATCATACGTCCAATAGTTTTCATACATATAGGATATTTCGATATGCAGGTTCTTGGTTTCACGTAGCCACTTTTGTGCAACGGATTGAGTAGGATGGGAACATACTTTTATTGGTAACTCGCTATTTGTTCTATTAGTACCATATTGTCTACCATCTTCAATATTCATAGCAATCATACATGGTTCATTAAACCCTTTCTCTTTCAGCAACTTCGCAGTTTCTAATGTTACAAGTTCTTCGGTCATAGTTGTTCCTCCTTTGTTTTAAAGTGTTCAATCAGTTCGTCTACGGTAGCCTTGTGAACGGTATCTATATTAACATCAATATCATTGTAAACCCAATAGGTAGAGAACTTGATTGCAGGACACATAATCCATTTATTCCCATCCGTAAACCATTGATACTTGTCTGTATCATCCCTTAATGCAGCTATAGCTAGGAATAGTTCTTCATTCGTTCCGCAATCAATAAGACCATCTATTTCTTTAAGACCATTTTTATCATAATCGTCCAATGAATAAACCGAATTAACTCCAAATACACAAGCAAATAGATTATGCCAACCTAAATATGGATTACAATAATAGCCAAGTTCTTTTAATCTATTTCTAATATTAGCAGTATTTTTGCGTATAAAGCACGGTGTTGTAAATCCCATAGTTATTCCTCCTTATCTATCTTAATATCTGTTACTTTACCACGACAGACAAAGAAGAAACAACCCATCACATCGCACAGATATGTTTCATGCCTCATCTCACACTCATTGCATTCCTTACGCAATGAACATTTACTGCAATCAAAATTAATACAGGACGCATCAATCAGTTCAACCATTTCATGGAACACCCCGTCTATTATTATTCCGTTATTTATTTCCATACCGTTCATTCATTAGAAGTTACACCCAAACACAATACTTTGTTAGAAACGCCTATATCGTCAAATTCCAAAGTTAAATACTCTGTATCGTAAGGATACGGGTATCTGTAATTTTTCAATTCTTCATCCGTCAATTTGCGTCTGATACGCATCTCGATTTCAAAATCATCGGAAAGGTTTTCTATGATTTTTCTAAGTTGTCCTACGTTCTTTATTTCCATAATCAATCTCCTTTCTCTTTAATCCGTTCCAGTACATCTCTGTTGGCTTCGAGTATTCCTTCAAAAGAAGGAATGGGCATCCAATGGGTAATGCCTAATCTTTCTTTATTAACATTTGCTCCAGTTTCCCATTCACCCAAAGATGAAAGCTGGCAAATAAGGAAGCCATAAGCCCCTCTTGTTAGAACCACTGTGTTATTTTCCGGCAACCGTTCATTAACGCTAATCCACGGTGATTGCTTTGACTGCCATTCGGCACCACATTGAAAATCTTCCATACTATCAGCATGACGTGAAACGTAGGTATCCGCGTCAACTTCTTTCAGAACGTCTTTTCTGAACTTCGTTTTATTAGTAGCATAATCGTATGCTGCTTCTTCTACTGTCTGTTTCATATCTCTCCTTTCCACCTATCCTAGCAGCATATACATTGCTACTAGGAATAGATAATAAATTGTTGTTTTACTCATTTTTGTTCAGTTTTGCTCTAATTTATTCTAACGTACTTACCTGCAATATCACAAGTTTTTATTACCTCCGCATTATCCTCACCAAAAGCGATGAGAATACTACCACAGCCGGGAGAATCTCCACGAGTTCCGTCTGGACGGAAGAATCTGATTCGGTTACGCAAGAATTTCATTGCCGTTGCCTTCTCGAATATCACATCCTGAAACATCTTTGAATCGCAACGATTGAAAAGTAAAGCAATGCCGTTTCCATGTTCTGCCATCCGTTTAACGAAACATTCTATAAGAGGACGGGAATAAGGTGGGTTCAACCAAACGCGACCTTTCCATTCCTGTTTTAATCCATCGTCATTTTTGTTGTACATGACATTTGCCGTTTTATAGGGGGGGGCTACTGGGGCACATGGGTCTAAATCAAATTCACCCAATGCGTCTATAATTTCTTTCGGTGTGTACCATTCATCGGTACTATTAGCCGATTTTTCAAAAGTTGTATTCATTTCTAATTTGTTTGAAGCTAATTAGGTTACATCATTAATACTGATTTCTCCTTTTAAAACTCGTTCTACCTGCCGGTCAAGTAATTCTTGAAATTCTATTTGGCATATAAGAGAGCAATCCGGTATCATCTCTTCCGGCATTTCTCCACGGTTAGGAGAAAGCTCATCAAGAAATATTTTTCCAGATTGGTCTTTCAGACACGTTGCTCCTACTTCTCGTTCAATTTTAGCCATCCGATCAAACACATTCGGGAAATCCTTCCGTATCTTATTCCAGTAGCCCATTCCACCTTTGACACAACCGATACAATTATTGTTATTGTAACCCATCTTGTACATGGCAGGGATTTCAATGCCAGCTTTCCAAAGCATTCCCATTGCATCTTGCTTGGTTATCTGTCGCTCGATAAGTGGGAACAACGGCTTTGTATCAGGATATTGCTGTTTAAAGCGGACAGCACGGTTTATTTCTTTCGGGTCAAAGTCGAATCCCCAGACTTGACCGTCCCAATTTCCCAACTATTTTTCCAGCTTGTAACGGACTTGTTTCTTTAATTCGAATGTGCAAGCTGCACCAGTAGGACCATTAATAAATCTTTTCTTAGCCAACACATCCTCTACGTTAAGATACTTATCGCTGCGAATGGTATGAATTGGCCGCCCGTACCATCTCTCGCAATCTGAGATAAATCGGACATTATCTGGATGCCCGGAACCTGTTTCGATATAATAGAGTTGTACATCGTTATACAAGTTCAATGCTATCTTACAAGCTACTGCGGATGTTACACCGCAAGAAAACCATGCTATTATCATTTGATTCCTTTCTAATCAGTTATTAGTTAATTGGCAATTTCATAAAGCACATCCATATCGTTTTACTTTGTCGGCCAGTGGTATGCCCAAACAAAGGCTTATAAGGTATAATGGATAAAACTTCATTGACTTTTATTTCACTCTCACTCCATTTGAATACCAATGTCCCGTTGGGCTTTAGGACACGCATACATTCATCAAAACCGCTTTTTATCATTTCTTGCCAATTATCCGGAAGCCTACCATATTTCTTTGCCATCCATGATGTTTTGCCAAGTGTTTTCAAATGTGGCGGGTCAAACACGACCATGTAGAAAGAGCTATCCTCAAATGGCAAGTTGGTAAAATCAGCCACTATATCAGGTCTTATTTCTATTATCCTAATCTTATCTCTGTCCTTGGCCGTAAGTGTTTCCGAACGTTTGTCAACAAATAAGGCAAGAGGATTATATTTGTCAAACCAAAACATTCTACTGCCACAACAGGCATCTAATATAAGTTTTCCATTTTCCATTAAGCTATTTCTTTTGATTTCTTCAATCTCAACTTTCTCAATACTTTGCAAAGTGCTTCAGTATTTTTTCTCGCTTGTGTAACCTCCACCGCATTCCCGATAAATTTCTTTTGGTCAGCTTGTGTGCCTATTAAAACATAATCTTCAGGGAATCCCATAATCTTTTTGAGTTCCGGAATGCGAAGCATCCGCATTTTAATATCCACTATGCCATACAGTGCCATGAACTCCTTTATCTTCACGGTCATAGGACTATCATTGTTGTAGATTTCAATCGCTACCTGACCGCTTTCTGTTGCTACCAGATAAGGCGGCATCTTATCCATGCGGGCTATTAATGTGAAGCAGGGGCTATCAACAGAGCCGCCAGCACTGTTGAACTGTGGATTCATCAGATAGTGCCATTTCCTGTTTGCGGTAATGGTCTGGGAGGGTTCCTCTATACTGCTACCTACATTTGAGAATGCAGTATTCATTATCCACGGCTGGTATGTTACCAAGTTTTGTTTCGGTGTTGTGGTAACAGCGGGGCATGGCGAGTTTATATCAGACACCTGACCACCTCCAGAATATTGATTCATAAAAAATGGAGATACAAGGGAAAGTCTGTCTTTAGTCAGAAGTGTAGGACAAGGCTGATTAATATCCTTTCCTGTATCCTTAAAGTTATAAGAACACATAAGTCGGCTTTCAATTAAAGCCATCCTGTCCTTCGTTGTGACCGTTGGAGCTGGAAGGTCTACCGAATGATTATGTCCATTTCCATAATAAGCAGAAACAAAAACATGGTGGTCTTTGCAGGTGATTGCACCTGCCGGTTCTTCTACAGACACATTCTTGCTTTCGGGATGTCCGCTGAACTGTTTGGAGAGGAAACTTACCTGTACCTTTGCAAAGCGGTTTTCAGTAGTCAACACTCCGCATGGTTCATCAACTGATTTGCATGTGTCTTGAGGGCGAACCGTATTGTAACGGGAAAGGAAAGCATCCTTTCCTCCGGCTACAAACTTGATAAGTCCAGCATAGATACGTTCAAGCGTTTTCTCTGCAAGAGGCTTTTCCCTGAAGATGGTAGTTCCTTCATCAGAGAAATCAAGCACATCTTTTACCGGCTTCCACTTCTCCAGCCGCGAGAACATATCTTGCCTACCACCTTTACAGTGGGTCGGTTCTGGGAATACTATCGGCAAGTTCTTTTTAGCAAAGATGCCGAAGAAGCGTTTTCTTGTGGTGTAGGCACCGAAGTCGGCAGCATTTAAGATGCGGTGCTCAAAGTTGTAACCGTACTTCTTGACATTGCGCACCCACTTTTGATAAAGCCGGCCTTTGTCCATGCTGATAGGTTTCCCATTCTCATCCATATCTCCCCATGACATAAACTCTTCTACATTTTCAATCTGAATGTAGTCAGGGTCTATAACATCAATATAACGGAAGAGATGTTCTGCCAACGTTCGGCTGTCGGCATCTCTCGGCTGACCGCCTTTGGCTTTCGAGAAGTTAGTACACTCCAAAGAGGCATGAAGCATTATCATGGCATCAGGGTATAGCTGGCGGATACGTTCTACAATAGTGCTTATCGGGGAAAGTTCCAGTGTACGGATATCCTCAATAAAGTGAAGTGCATCAGGGATATTGGCATCATGTGAAAGGATGGCATTCTTGTCATGGTTCACACAGCAAACAACCTTTCCACATCTATTTCCATCCAATCGTGCTTCTTCCACACCTTCGGATAAGCCACCGGCGCCACAAAAGAGATCAATAACAAATAGTTCTATATCGGACAGACCTTCAATGGATTTTAAGATATTTTTCTGCGATTTCATAACTTCTCCTTTTTAAACAGGTGGCTGAACGCATTATCCAAATCCAAGTCCAGATTCAGTTTGGACGGGAAAGATTTAATGTATTCGTACATCTTATAAGCGAGGTTGTCATCATCACCGCATCTGTCAATCAGTGTGAGCAACATGGCGTTCACCATGTCAGAATCATTGCCGAAGTTTTCCTGAGTGGATTCGCTGCAATGATTCACATCACTTTTCAATCTCTTTATCGCGGCTATGACTGTGTTGAAGTTTCTTTTTGAATCGTGCCGCAATTCAAAGCCTTCCTTCTTGTATTGCTGCTGCATTTCTAGAAGGTTGGTTTCTAAAACGTCCGTGAGGACAAATACGATGTTGGTTATCGTATTCAGTTTGTCTGTTCCTTGCATAATCGTGTATTCTTATTTCTAATTCGAATGAATCCCCTTCGTTCTGTTTCTTCTAACAGTGGAAAGTCTTCATTCTTGATTTCACATTCTGTTTCGTAGTTCACGGAAGTATAACTTGGGATATTGAACTTTTTCCGGATTCTTACGATAACATCCGGATTTCTTGTTACCCAGTAAACGGTTATTCTCATGGTGATATCAGCATTTTTCTAGCTTCCTCATCTCCTGCATCAGCACGGTGCTTGATTTCAATGTACTCAGCATAAGAGATTCTGTTATCTCCACGCTCCTCTATCTCTTTTTCACGTTGGTTTCTGTATCGTTCACGCTCTTTCCGTTCAATATCTTTCCGACGTTCAGAAACGTAGTCCAGCATCGCACTTGTTATTTTCAATGGATCTATTGAACCGTAGAACCGCCCATACTTCCCTGACTTAAACCGTGCTATGAAAAAACAGATTTCAGCGGCATTTATATAATAATACTCCGAAAGGAATATCTCCGATAGTTCAGAAAGTTGCTCTTTCGCTATCTTGGTTGAAACTTCTACAAAGTCATTCAATGAGCCAAATTGTATCTTTAGCCATTCTATCGGTGTTTCATCCCCATAAGTAGAAGACAATAGCCCTAAACTCGGAATGCTGTCATTCAACGCCAGTTCTGAATGGGTTGCATTACATCTGACAAGTTTGAACTGCAAATCAGGGTTGTAATCAAGAATGAATTGTGCAGGATCGGGATATTTATTCAATAACGCCCTCTGCTTCAAGTTCCTTTCTCTTTTTTGCGGCAGCTTCTCTAACGGTTGTAGCGACTGCAAGAACTGAATCACGTTTTCGCTGCTCGCTATCCTGTTGATTTTTACTAAGTCTTGTCCCATTATAGTTTCCTTCCAATATTTTAGTAAAGTTTGCTTGTTTGAAAATCCAATCAAAGTCGCATTTCCAATTGCGGTCATTAGCTCCAAGTAAGAACGGGGATTGAAGAATGAGATTGAAAACACTCCTCACTGACTCTTTCCCATATTGGGCTATCCGGGCTTTTACAGCCTTTTTTCTCACATCAGTCATTGATCTTATCTGCTGGAGTCTGTCTTTGAATGTGGTATTATAGTATTCCATCAATCCGCTGTAATCAATCTTTTCAGAGGGGGAGGGCGAAGAAAGCTTGGCTTTCTTTGATACTCCGTCAGGAGTATTTTCTTTCTTTTGATGTAGAGATATATCTATATACTCTCTTTCTTCTTTCTTTGTATTTGTGCCCTCTGTGTGCCCTGATTTTTGTAAAAGTTCGGATTGCGGTAGATTGCTGTTCATGGGCTGTGCCCCAAGTTGTGCCCTTAGTTGTGCCCATTCGTGTCTTAATTCATTGATTTCCTTTTCAATACCTGTGTCCTTACTTGTGCCCTTGGTTGTGCCCATTGGATTATATTCTTCATATTTACATAAGGTTATAAGGTTCATTCCTTGATTGCACTCAACAGTTATCATACCTTTCTTTCTAAGATGCACAAGAAAGGAACGCACCTTCTTTTCAGACCATTTCCAACGCTGTGACAGAAATCTTATGGATGCAGGATATTGACCTCTTGAATAAGAGATTTCTCGACCTCCGATACTCTCCTTTCGGGGCGTTGCCTCAAATCGTGCAGACTGAATTAAGTCTAACCACGCTTCGCAACTGCTAAAAGTACGGGCTTCATTCCACATTTCATTCGAGAAAAACCTGCGGCTTAGCCTCAAAAATCCTTCGTCCATAGTCTTAGAATCTCACGTTAGTTAATTGCCTTCCGTTAGAAAATACAGCCCACTTACCATTACCGCTATCAAACAATCGTAAATCCGACACCTCTCCGAAACGTTTGATGTTACCGCATAAATCCACAATCCATCCACATTCTTTAGAAGGATGCGGGCGGATGGCACGACCGACTATCTGATACCACATGGCAAGTGACATTGTAGGACGTGCCATAACGACCGTATCAAGTTCCGGATAGTCAAAGCCAGTCGTAAGTACACCCACATTAGCTACTACTGGAATTTCACCAGCTTTGAACGCCTCAAGAATATGTTCACGTTCTTTCTTAGGAGTATCACCTGAAACGATAGCGCAACCGGGTATTGACATCGTTAACCGTTCCGCTTCTTTCAAAAAACGGGTAAAGACCAAAATACCCTTCCGTTTTCCTCCGGCTTTGGGATTCATCAGCCTTTGGACGATATGAACGAGATAACCGTAGAAGTCTATCCGTTCATATTCTTTTTGAACTGACCTATCCGTATAGTCGGCACCAGTAGTATTTACTTTCAAGTTAAGTTCATTCCACCCTGAAGGATTCATTGAATAGTAATCCAACTTCGCCAAGTAGCCCATATCTAATAGGGTTGATACCTGTACATGATAAATGACCTCTGAAAAGACATGAGGTTTTGTCCGAGTGATAAATTTCAGCATGGAGCCGAAATCACGGCTGGAGCTTAAACGGTATGGCGTTGCTGTCAGTCCAAGAACCTTACACTTCACTGCATCAAAAAAATCCTTGTACATTCCCTCTTTGGGGTTTACAAGATGACATTCATCCACAATGATGTTCTTGAAGTGGGTGAACAGTTCGGGATGATTCTTCACACTGCCGATGGTGGCGAATGTTATCCGGCTTATTTCTTTAGAGTTGAAAGAAGCTGAATAAATGCTGCAATCAAGAATACCGTATGAGCAGAGTTTCTTAAAGTTCTGTTCGAGTATTTCCTTCGAGGGCTGGAACACCAAGGTATGACCGTCAAGCCTTGCAGCTATATCCGCTATGATAAGCGACTTTCCGCTGCCCGTAGGTAACACCATAATGGCATTTGTTTTCTTCGCCTTGTTATTGAAGAAAGAAACG
>UMFS01050896.1_pt1 | contig 14909 bp, 19 predicted proteins | sample 1965071 | NCBI WGS metagenome assembly UMFS01 (sample SAMEA4836052, study PRJEB28245) | human gut metagenome | biome: gut microbiome; material: fecal sample | place: Denmark | collected 2008
ATCAGCAGGTTGTAGGTTCGATTCCTATTGCCAGCTCCAAGAACTCTAGTTTTTCTAGAGTTTTTTATTTTGCTAAATTTTATATAGTAAACACTTAAATTATACAGAAAAAAAGTAAGAGTTATGATAAACTCTTACTTTTTTACATTTAATTAAAGTCGTTTTTTAGATATATTCAGTTTTATTCTCACATCATCTCCGTAAAATTTAAATAATTTAAAATTACCAAGTAATCTAGAATATAGTCTAGTAGTATAAATATTTGATATTTCTAATAAATTTAAATTTGTAGAAATCAGCATCTTTTTATTATTTAAAAGCTTTTTATTTATTAAATTAAATAATTCATTAGTGGTAAAATCGGTAACTTGTTCAGCTCCTAAATCATCAATGATAAGCAAATCACAATTAATAAGAAGATCTAATAGTGTAGAATTATTTTCTAAAGCAATAGATCTTAAATCTTTAATCAATTCATCGGAAGTCTTGTAGATTACTAAATATCCTTTATCTAATAATTCTTTAGCAATACACCATGATAAGAAGGTTTTACCTGTACCTGATTCACCATAAAATAATAAATTAGTATTACTTTTTTCAAAATTAGGAAGATACCCACCAATAATAAATTCATAAATCATTTCCATGTTCTTTTTTTGGGTGTATTTATGGTTGTTATCATAAGTAGAAGAAAATAAATTAATATTAAAGTTCTTAAAATTACAATTATGTAAAGAATTTTCAAGTTCTGAAGTTTGATAATATAATTTAACTAATTTTGATTTATAGCAACTACATTTCTTATTACCAATAAATCCTGTATCTTTACATTTAGTGCATTGATAATGCAATGTTAAATAGTCCATAGGATAGCCATTAGCTGTAAGTAGTTCATATTTTTTTTCCCTAAGGGTAGTAATATTTTCACGGACAGCATTAAGCTCTTCCTCAGGAATGCCACGTAAAATTGACATTGGTAAAGAGATAGAAAGCTTTTGGATTTCATTATCTAGTTCCATAACTTTTGGAACTGTAAGCTTGATTTCTTCTTTTCTATTTCTTAAGGCTTTCTTTTCATCTTCTTGTATTTTTTCGTATAGTTCAGTTATTTTTTGTTGATATCCTTTAATCATTATCATACCATCCTAATAATTCTTGTTCTAAAGTATCATGAGCTTTAGCAGCCGTTACATTAATATTAGAGTTATTCATCCTCTTACTATTATTACTTGTATAATTACTTTTATTTATAGATGAAGGTGCTAGTTTATTTTCTTTTTCAGCAATTGCTTCAAGAGTTTTTAAATTATTTTTGTTCCAGTTAGATAAAATTCCATCTATATATTTAAATTCAGCTCTATTTAATCTTTTGAAGCATCTATTACAAGCTTCTTCTATTACTGGAATAGGAAAGTTAAATTTCATAATCCATTTTTCTAGCATTTCTTCTTGTGGCTTCATGATTTCAGTATTAGTAATTCCTAGGTATTTTAATATATGGCGTATTTTCACCCATTTATCTTCATTCATAGTGATATAATGCTGAGCTTGTTCTAGCGTTGTAATTTTCATTTCATGCCACGATTGAGCTATTTTATTTAAATATCTATAATCGGTTTTACCACGTTGAATATAATATTCTAATAAAAGAAGAGTCAATTCTGTAGATAAATTATAATCTTCTTCCCAGCTTAAATAGTTGGTCATTTCAATAGGGGATAGAGGACGTCCTAAAAGCCTTTCAATATCTGTTAACATATCTTTTCTTGAATTATTGTTAAGGGCTTCTAGTAAATTGACTTCTTTATTTTGAGTATTATCTTCTTTCGATAAATCTACAAACTCTATATTAAAATTTCCCATTTTATCTATAGGAACTAATTCAATTACACCTTCATCATTCCAATAATTAATAGCATTTATGACATCAGATTCTAATATGTTAAGATTTGCACCTATAATAGATGAACTAACTCCCATTTCGCCTGCAACATTATATTTAAGAAGTAGTAGATATACCTTGACGAATTCACCACGGGCATTAGGCATATATTTCTCTATAAATATGTTACTTACAGGAGTAAAGTTTATATGTTTATTTTTTAGCATAAATGTGCTCATAATTTTTCGCTACCTTTCTTGGTGTAATAACTAGATTAATTATAACAAAGCTAAATAAAAGCCTCAACTAAGCTTAGTAATATTAATTATGAATAATAACTTTTAAAATGGGAAAATTAATTGATGTGCTGAAAAGTTACAAAGGAGGAGTAGTAATGGACTCAAAACAAAAAGATGATATAAAGTCAGTGCTCAAATATACTATAGCTATAATTTGTACTATTTTTCTAGTATTTGCAACAAAAGAAATAATTATTAAAAATATAGATATATACTCTTTAGAAAATGATACAGTTGTAGGAGTGTTAAGTGGAAATACCATCAATAACAATGATTTGGATGATTTAAGCACTATAAAATGTATGGCTTCATCAGCAGCTATAATAGTTGATAGTTTTAATATAGAAGTTAATGGTTATAAGATACAAGTAGCAGATAGTGTTTTTGGTTATGTTAGCAATAAAGAAGAGCGTGATGAAATATTGCAAAAGGTCTGTTTAAGCTATATAAATGAATTAGGTATTGATAGTAAAAATGTATTAAAGGTATACGTAAATAATAATTTAAAAGCAATTCCTGAAAAAGTAAGTATAGCAAAGTTAGAGAGCAGTGTAGAAATTGCTGAAAATTTATATGATGCAGTGGTAATAAATGAAAATCTTTTAAATATGGAAATAGAAGTTATCAATAATCATGAAGAAATCATTGCACCAGCAGTAGTAGAAGAAAAAAGTGATGAATTATATATGGGTGAAAGTATTTTAGAAGAAGGGGGGTGTGGAAAGAAGGTTATATATACTAAAGAGCATTATAGTGGCATTAATAAAATTTCAGAAGATATAATCAATGAAGTAGTGATTAAGGAAGCAAAACCAAGTGTAGTAAAAAAAGGTGTAAAAAATCCCTATTATGATGGAATTAGATTTTTAAATAATCCACTTAAAGATGCAGTTCTTACTTCAATATTTGGCGAAGCAAGAACTAGTAGTTATCATAAGGGAATTGATTTAGCTAAGAATTTAGGTGAGGAAGTACATAGTGCTTATGAGGGAACAGTAATATTTTCTGATTATAATAATGGTGGATATGGCAACTTGGTAATAGTCCAACATGAAAATGATATGCAGACATATTATGCTCATTTAAATGAAATATATGTTTCAAAAGGACAGTATATAGGAACAGAAGAAGTATTAGGGACTGTTGGTACAACTGGATATAGTACAGGGCCTCACCTTCATTTTGAACTAAGAGTAGGGGGGAATCCTGTGGATCCAACTCAATATATATTATGAATTTAGTTTCAGTATTATCGTAAATTAGAGAGTGTAAAAGCTAAAAGAGGATGTCGCATTAAGAATAAATAATACAATATATTGTATATAAAATTTTTAGTGCGACATCCCCTTTTACTTTAGAAGTTTAGTTAAGTTTATTTTACCATAGCCCTGTTTATAGGTTTCAATATCCATAACATCGGCATTTAATTTTAACATGGAGATTACATCATCAAAAGTTAAATCAGGTTTTTTTTCATATAAAAGTGCACATACACCTGAAATAAAAGCAGCAGAAAGGGAGGTGCCAGAAAAAGACTTATAAGAGGAATCAAGTTTAGGGGCATACATTTTTATATTATTCTTTTCAGGAACAAAAGATATATTACTATTAAGAGAAATAATATCTACACAAGCAGCAGAAAAGTTAGGCTTGATATCTTTTTTTACATCTCCACAAGAAGAATAAGCATATGATTTTGTTTCACCAGAAGTATCAAGTCCAGCAACAGTTATGCAGTGTGGACTTAATGCAGGACCAGTAATGGTGCTAGCTTCATCTCTGTTACTGCCACTAGGAAGAACAGGAATAATTGATGAGTTTACAGCTTTAGTAAAAATATTATCAAATAGAGTATATATAAAATTATTAAAGGTCAATAATTCAAACGGAAGACATAAGATACGTATATTATATTGATCCTTTAAAAGAATAAGTTCTTCAATAGAAAATAACACATCAGATACCAATCCTTTACCAAGCTTATCAAATGCTTTGAAAACATGAAGTTCAGAGTTAGTAGCTATTCCTTTATAGATACCATTTGACGATTCACCATTGCCTGCAATTATTCCGCAGATGCTAGTACCATGGCCATTGTCATCATAAGGGTTAGTAAAGGAGTTGATTAAATCAACAAAAGTATGAATTCGATTTTGAGGAAGAGTTAAATCTTTATGAGGATAAACACCTGTATCTACTACACCAATTCCTATATTTTTGCCGCTTAAAGAAGTATTTGTGTGGAGCCTTATTTTGTTGGCTGACAGTACGCTCATGCCACAAAGAAATAAATATTGATCAAGACATATATATTGAATTTCAGGATATTCTAATAATCTTTCTATTGATTTTGAATTCAATTTTACACATATAATATTACAGCTTTCGATTTTTCTTACGATAATACCTTTATAAGACAAAACTTTTTTTATTATAAAATCTGGAAATTTGGCATATTTAATCAATATTCTATGATTCTTATTAGGATATAAAACCATAATAGCTTTTAAATCAGGATCAATTTTCTTATTAAAAGAGAACATAAAATACCTCTGTAATTAATCTTAGTATTATATTATAAGAATATGACTAAATTTGTTAATAGATTAGAAGAATACCCGAAATAAGAAAGCTAATGCCTCCATTTAAGAATAATAATACCTAATATCATCAATCCTAAACCTAAAAATTGCGAAAATGAAAAAGATATTTTTTCGCTACCAAATAAGCCAAAGGCATTAATTATTCCAGCAGCAGCAAGCTGAGCTATTAAAATAGTACCTATTCCTATGGTAGTTCCCAAGGATTTTATGCTAAGCATCACTGTAAGTGTAATTATAATTCCTAGTACTCCACCAAGAAGATAAAGTTTATTTACTTCTTTAATGGATTTAAAGTCACCCTTACCCCAAAATAGTACTAGGATAATAGCTATGACTAAGGCAGAACCATGAACAACTACATTAGTTTCCATATCACCGATCCTTTCACTTACACGAGTGTTAAATACACCTTGAATGCTCATGGCAATACCAGAAATAATGGCACTTATAAAACCAAACATATTACATCACCTCAAAGATATTGTGCCAAATAATTTCATATTTAATGTATTTTAAAGATTAAAAAAAGGCATTTGCAATAAGCAAATACCCAATATTATTCGAAAGCTTTATTAATTTGTTCTTCATCGTATCCTAAAGTGACACCTAAGCTTAATACATCTTCTAAAAGTGTATTAAAATGGTCCGTTGAAGGGGATATAATCAAATCATTTATATCAATAAATAGATTTAAAAATTGATCACTTAAGCAGTAATCGCTAGGTCTTAAATTTAATTCATAGGAACTCAAATAGTTCTTGTAAAGCCCTAAATTAATGACATGGGCTAGAAAATCAATATATTTTTCAAATATAACATCATGATTTAATTGGGATTTATTATCAATCCAATATTTATAGCAGCTTGTTTCTTGAGCTAGAAAACTAAGTTTCACTTGTAACTCTAAATGCTTTCTGGCAGTAAGCTTGTAGTCAGATAAGCTGGTATCTATTATTTTTTTAGCGGATTTATCTTTTTGATATTCTGCAAGTGATAAAATGTTCATAATTTATCCTCCTATAGGATTATATTAAAATAATATCATTAATCTAACTATATTTTACAAAAACATTTGACGATTGAAAAGGTTAGTAAACGAATACAAAAAATAAAATTTTGAAAATTTAGAAAAAATAAAAAAAATACCATGAAAAATAGACCAATATAGATTCATAATATCTATATATGGAATATTTTTCACAAAAGTTTAAATTTATTAGAAATGCTTTAATGGATATGTTTGAATTAAAATTTCTCTTCTATTGTTAGAAATCTTCCAAAGTTCTAATCTATTAACTTTTAGAGTTGATAAATTAGACTTTAATTCAGTTGGTCCATCAATTTTTTTAACTTCTTTATTAAAGTAGTTCATATTAGCTAGAGTTAGGTGAATATTTTCATTTGCATTTAAACTTTTAGTATTAAATCCATGCAGTTTAAGGTTATCAGATAATAATCTACTTAATTTTTTAATATATCCTATATCATGTACTTGTAAATTTAAAGTTTTACTAGTATCAGACACACTAACTTTTGAAGATAATTCCACTTTAAAAAATTTATATGGTTTAAGAACTTTGTCTATAACAAGATTTAATTTATCAATGTTAGGGTTTTCTAATACCTCTAGAAGAATATAAGGAATAGGAGAATTCCTATTGGCTTTATACCTCTTAGAAAGATTCTTTTGAATTGGACTTAAGTTTTTGTATGATTCATCATCAAACAAAGCTACTAAATAATATTTCATAAATATGACCTCACAAGCTAATTTTTATATGCAAACTTTGTAATAAATTATATCACATTACCAATAATATTACCAATTACTATAAGTTTAAATCAAAAGGTTATTACATTGGCTAAATAAACAATATATTGGAAGAAAAAAACCTGTTAACACTGATAGACTTTATGTTATAATGGTTAGAGTTGATTTTATGAAAATGAAAAAAATTGTCTTTTTGATGCAAATATGGATATATTTTACGAAGTAAGGATAAATTAATTATATATAATTTTAGGTAAGGGTGAATAGGATGGAAACATTAATTATTAATGGAGGCGGAACTTTAAGAGGATCTGTCGAAATAAATGGAGCAAAAAACGCAGCAGTAGCTATTTTACCTGCAGCTGTATTAGCAAGTAAAAGTAAATGTGTTATAGATAACATACCAGATATAGAGGATGTACATTGCCTGGAAAGAATTTTATTGGATTTAGGCTGCAGTGTAAAAAAAACTTCTAAAAATGTTTTAGAAATTGATGCTACAGATATTAATACTGTTAATGCGTGTACGGAAGATGTGAGAAGAATGAGAGCTTCTTACTATTTCATTGGATCTTTACTAGCAAGATTTAAAAAAGCTAAAGTTGAATTGCCTGGAGGATGTCCAATAGGAGTAAGACCTATTGATCAACACATAAAAGGTTTTGAAGCTTTAGGAGCTAAAGTTACAATTGAGCATGGTGCTGTTTTAGTGGAAGCAGAAAGCTTAAAGGCAGCAAACATTTTCTTTGATGTAGTATCTGTTGGTGCAACAATAAATGTTATGATAGCAGCAACAATGGCTGAAGGAACAACTGTTTTAGAAAATGTAGCAAAAGAGCCTCATGTAGTTGATGTTGCTAACTTCTTAAACTCAATGGGTGCAGATATTAAAGGTGCAGGAACAGATGTAATAAGAATAAAAGGTGTTAATGAATTAGTTGGATGCAATTATAGTGTTATTCCAGATCAAATTGAAGCAGGAACATTTATGATTGCTGCTGCAGCAACAAAAGGTGATGTTACAATAACTAATATAATTCCTAAACATTTAGAATCAATTAGTGCTAAGCTTATTGAAATGGGAGCTATTGTGGAAGAAGATGATGATAGTATAAGAGTTACGGTAGATAATAAATTAAGAGGTGTTAATGTAAAAACTGCACCATATCCAGGATTCCCTACAGATGTACAACAACCTATGTCAGTATTATTAAGTGTAACAAAAGGAAGAAGCTTAGTTACAGAAAGTATATGGGAAAACAGACATAAGCATACAGATGAATTAAAGAAGATGGGTGCTATGATAAAGGTTGAGGGAAGAACAGCTATTATAGATGGTGTAGAAAATCTTGAAGGAGCCAAAGTAATTGCTACTGACTTAAGAGCTGGTGCTGCAATGGTTATTGCTGGGCTAATAGCTAATGGAGAAACAGAAATAGTAGATATTGAGCATATAGATAGAGGATATCCTCATATTGAAGAAAAATTCAGAAGCTTAGGAGCAGACATAAGAAGAGTAGTAAGATAATTCTGGGGGAATTAAGATGAAATTTTGCTCATTATATAGCGGAAGTAGTGGAAACAGTATATTTATAGCATCAGATAATGCTAAAGTATTAATTGATGCTGGCTTAGCGGGCAAAAAGATAGATGATGCCTTAAAGTATATTGGAGAAGAATCAAGTAGTATAGATGGAATTTTTATAACACATGAACATATTGATCATATAAAAGGTGTAGGTGTTTTATCAAGAAAGTATGATATTCCTATATATGCTAATGACAATACATGGGCTGTTATGGAAAAAAACATAGGAAAGATAAAAGAACATAATATAAGGATAATGAATAGAAGATCATCTATTACAATCAATGATTTAGAAATAAGATCTTTTAATATACCTCATGATGCAATAGCACCAGTAGGATATACTGTATCTTCTGCTGGAAAAAATGCAAGTGTAGTTACGGATTTTGGTGTTTTCACTGAGGAAATAAGAGATAACATAATTGATTCAGATATTATATTATTAGAAAGTAATCACGATGTTAATATGCTTAGAATGGGACCTTATCCTTATAAATTAAAGCTTAGGGTTTTAGGGGAAAATGGCCACTTATCCAATGAAGATTGTGGAAGTGCTATTGTAAGTTTACTTAAAAATGATAAAAAGAAGCAGATAGTGCTAGGGCATTTAAGCGGAACAAACAATCATCCTGATTTGGCTTATCAGACAGTTGTAGATGTACTTTCTGCAAATGGTATAAGGCCAGGGGATGATGTCATCTTACAATTGGCTAGTAGACATAATCCAAGTGAAATAATATTGTTATAAAAATATTGAAAAAAATATGTTACATAAAGTATAATTTTAGTAGCAACATTAAATAAAGAGGAGAAAATACTATGAGTTTATATACACAATGGACAGAAATGGTTGTAGAATATGTAAAAACTAAGGGAGAAAAAGCTTTTTGGGCTGAATATACAAAAGTTGAAACAGCAATATACAAAGATTTATTAGCTAACCACAAAGAAGCTGTAAAGACTACAATTGCTGATTTGGCTAAAAAATATGAAACTTCAGTGGAATTCATCATGGGATTTGTTGATGGAATCAATGATAGCTTAAATAATTCATATGATTTAGAGACTTTAGATGAAAATACAGAATTAACTTTAGATGTTAATTTAGAAAAATTATATTTCAATATGTTAGAAGCTAAAGCTAACTACCTTTATACATTACCACAATGGGATGGAATATTCTCAGTAGAAAAGAGAAAAGAAATTCAAAAAGCTTACAAGACAACAAACATGGTTATCAATGATAACAAAGTTGGTAGAAACGATGCTTGTCCATGCGGAAGCGGTAAGAAATATAAGAAATGCTGTGGAAAGTAATATAAATTATAAAAGAGATTTGATGTATGTCAAATCTCTTTTTGCTAATATTTATCGAAATCTATGTATTGAATAAGAAATACATTACTTTTACTGTCAACTTTAATGAGACTTTTAAATAAATTATAATAAGAGTTTCAAAGACAGGAGAAAGACAAATGTTTAATATATTTCCATATGTGTTTCAGACAACTTTTAATACCTTAATGAATAGTGATTTTATAGATAGTATTATTGATAGCGTTTTAAATAATGAAACTGTTAATAATATGATAAATGAAATAGAAAATATGGCATCTTTAGATATAAATCTTAGTGAAAGGGAAAAAGAATATATAATAAGTGGAAGATTACCAGGAGTTAAGAAGTCAGATATTGATGTAGATTACAATAATAACTATGTAACCATAAAGGTTAAAAGAAATCAGTTTTTTTCTAATGGGCAAAATTTTTCAGTAACAATTATAGGGCCGGAAAATGAAGAAATAAAGGATTTTTATGTAGGAAATGTTGATCCATATAGTATTAAAGCTGTGTTTAAGGATAATTTGCTTACTGTACATGTTCCAAAGAAAAATAAGATTGATGATAAAGTTACTATAATTAATGTAGATTATACAGTTAAATAATGTATAGATTAAGGAGGAAAAATGATGAACATAACAATAATTTCAGTAGGAAAGCTTAAAGAGAAATATTTAAAGCTAGCTATTGATGAATATACTAAAAGATTAGGAAGATACTGTAAGGTTGATATAATAGAGCTACCAGATGAAAAAACACCTGATAATGCTTCAGAAAAAGAAGAACTTCAGATAAAAGATAAGGAAGGGGAATTAATTCTTTCTAAGATTAAAGATAATATGTTTGTGGTGGCTATGGATTTAAATGCAAAACAAATGACTTCTGAAGAATTTTCTAAGTTTATTGAAACACAAGGTGTAATGGGAAACTCCAATATAGCCTTTGTTATAGGAGGAAGCCTTGGTCTATCTCAAAATGTTATAAAAAGAGCTAATCATAAAATTTGTTTCTCTAAAATGACATTTCCACATCAATTATTTAGAGTGATGCTTTTAGAACAAATTTATAGAGCATTTAGAATAATGAAGAATGAACCGTATCATAAGTAAATGAGGTTTTTACTTAAATTGTAAATAAGCTTAATTAAAAGATAAATGCATATAGCATTTATTTTTTTTATTCATTGAAATATGAAAATGAAAAAAATATAATAGAAATATATGTAAAATAAATGTTTTATAGGAGTAAGTACAGATGGGTGATTTAACAACTTCAAAAATTTCAAGACAAAATATTTTAAATAATGACTATGCAATTTATGAAATTCAGAATCAGTTAAAATTAGAAGGAATTCAGTATAATACAGATATGATATTTACAAAGGAACAAATTGCAGAATATTTTAATGTAGATATTAGAACAATAGAGAGATGTATTGAGTTTAATAAAGATGAATTACAAAATAATGGATATAGAATTTTGAGGGGGACAGAATTAAAGGAGTTTAAAAAAATAATACAATCATATGGTGGTACCGACATTAATGTCGGTAGCAAAGTAACCGTACTTGGAATATTTAGTTTTAGAGCGTTATTGAATATTTCAATGATATTAACTGAGAGTGAAAAAGCAAAAGAAGTAAGAAGTGTAATTTTAGATATAGTAATAGATGTGATAAATAAGAAGTCTGGTGGAAATACAAAATATATAAATCAGAGGGATAATGAGTTTTTAAAATCATGGTTTAATGAAGAGAATTATAGAAAAGATTTTACTGATGCGTTAAATAACTATGTGAATATGGGACCAATAAAATATGGAATGTATACAAATGTTATATATAAAAACATTTTTAAAGAAAAAGCAGATGAATATAAAAAAATATTAAATTTGAGCAAGAATGATAGAATTAGAGATACATTTTATTCAGAAATATTAGATTTAATAGCATCTTATGAAGCAGGATTAGCATATGAATTGAAGCTTAGCTTTGAGGAAAAAGGTAGAAAGCTAAATCAGATGGAAGTAGATAGAATTTTTAAAAAATTTCATGAACATCCAAGGCAAAAACCTTTATTAGATAAGGCTAGAAATAAAATGGCTAGTCGAGATTTAGTTTTTAGAGATGCATTACATTTACAACTTCAAGAATATATAACTCCACTTGAAAAAGATGATTATGAAAGATTTATAGGAGAAAAGAGTAAAGAATTACAAGAAAGATTAGAAGAAGCAAAAGATGTATTTAAGAGACTTAAGGAGTATTAATTATGCAGACTATATGCGATAAGTGGGTATATACAGATATTAAAAGATTATATGGGGTCTATGAAAAGGTAGTAGATGTTAGTGGTGGAGGAGCTAAGGGAGTTTTAGATTTTGGAAAGGTAGAAGGAATACTTGAACAAGTAAAGAATGATGACTATTATCCAGAAATTGAAGATAAATTAACTTACTTATTTTTTTCATTAAATAAATATCATTGTTTTGAGGATGGAAATAAAAGAATAGCTTTAGCATGCTGTATGGATTTTCTTTTGATTAATGGGTATGTGTTTTTAGTTTCTAGATTTGCTAGAGAGATGGAAAATATAAGCATTCATGTTGCTTCAGGAAAGGTTGATAGAAAGTTACTTTACAAAATAATTCAATCGTTAATATATGAAGATGAATATTCAGAAGAGCTAAAACTAGAAATAGTCCAAGCTATAATATAAAGTGTATTATATTAAATTTATAAATATATATTATATATATAGATAAAACTCTTACTTATGTTTATATAAACATAAGTAAGAGTTTATATTTTTAGAAGGGAGAAAATATAGAATGAAAAAAATTTATTTAAAGAAATATTTTAAAAAATTAAATAATATACCATCAGAAGTAATTGAAAGTATAAAAGCAACAATAGATATACTAAATGAAAACTATGGAGAGAATAGGGATATAGAAGCTGAGTTAGGTGGATATGTAGTTATAGTAGAAAATATTGTAGATATGGAAATACTGAAACAAGATAAGTTACAAGGGTTAGTACCAGAATATACTGATATCGTTGAATGTAGTGAAGGAGTTGATTGGACTTCTTCACTATTTTTACTTTCAAGTGATTATGCGATAGTAGTAGTAACAACAGAAGAACTTTCTAAATTCCTAATAGAATAAGATAGGGAGATTGAATAACATGAGTAAGAAGAATGAAGAGAAGGTAATCAAAGAAACTAAGTATTGTAAGATAATAAGCCAAGGAAAAGTTGGAGAGGGAGAGTATACATACTCAATAGAGAAAATCTACATCAAAGAACTAAAGAGAGACGAAGTAAGGTTCTGTGTCTACAAGGTAACTAGAAGAGGTGATGAAACATACATTCCAAGAAGTCTTGATGTAACAGAGCTAGAACTAATAGAGTTAATAAAAGAGTCAATAAGTAGAAAAGTATTTTCAGAAGGATTCATTGAAATGTTAAAGCAAGAAATAAACCAAATCTAAAAGTCTTAATTGCTACAAGTATAGTGATTAAGACTTTTTACATTTAAATAAAATTATAGAAAGAGGGAGTATAAATGTTTAATAAAGATAATGTGTTCATTACAGTTAATGAAGAAATTTCTTCAATAATACAACAATATGTAATAAGAGAAATTAAGAAAGTATTAGATAAATATAAGAGCATAACAACAGAAGAAATAAGTAGTGTAGAAAAATTAATAAACAGTATAAATAAAGAGTTAAAAGAGGAATTCCTAAATGATTGGAGTAGGTCAGTAAAGATAGCAAAAGAAGTCGGAGAAAATGAGGTTGATGACAGGGTAATTTCTATGTACCAAAATCTAAAAAGTAAGGGATTAGAAGAATTATCAATAGGTCATGTTATAAATTGGTGTAATGAGTTAGATGAACAAGGTTATGTAATGATTGATGATTATAGCATAATTTATAAAAGTTCAGCTAATCTAAAAGATGTTGCAAGAAGGTTATTAGATGAACTTCTTGATGATGCAATATATGTTGATTCCTTAATAGATAAGGACTCACTAGTTGAATATTGGATAGAGCAAACAAGTAAAGAAAATGTAATAGATGACTTAATTAGAGGAAGTAATATTGAAGAGCTATTAGGACTTGATCCAGAAACCATATATGAAGATGAATATAATAAATATTTATATTCTGAAATAGATTGTTAAGAGGTTATATCTTAGTTAATAAGGTATAGCCTTTTTGCTTTTTAGATAAAGATTGAGAAACCAATAATAAGGAGATAAAGAGAGATGTTCAAGAAAGATAATAGATATGTAACTAGAGGAGTAAATGAGGAAGTAGATATAAGGTTGCAACTAATGATATGGTCTATGCTTGATAAGCTAAAAGATGAAGGAAATGTTGAACTGGATTACTTACAGGTTTTCAGGATAAGAAAAGAAGGAAATAAGATTGTAATAAGTCAAAGTCAAGAAGTTCCTGAATACTCATGTACATATGAAATAGAGCTAGAAGATATTAAGATAGATGATGAGATTAAAGTTTATGTAATAGATAGTGGAGAAGAATTTTCTACAATGTTATTTCCTGGAGAATATTAACAATTATAGAAGGTGAAGAAGTATGAATAAGTTAAGCAAATATAAATATTTTCAGTATGATAGTAAAGAACTTCTTGGAGTAATGAGGTTCGATTTCTATGATTGAAGGCTATCTAATCAATGGAATCCTAGAGAATTAATAATTGAAATGAATGATAGGAAGTTAATAGACCTAAAGAAGTTACAACAAGAACTTAATTACATTCAATTCACATTCATAGAAAAGTTCAATAAAGTTGTAGAGCTATGTAATGGTACAGGTTATGATAAAGAAACTCTAGTGTATATAGAGCTTGAAGAAGGTAAGTATGTAATAAAGTTAATACCCATAAAAGATAGTTACTCATACATATACACGTATAAGAGATAGGAGGAGAAAGTTATGGATATTATAACAGTAATAAAAGTAGTTGGAACAATACTAACAGTTGTAGCTACAACAATAGAATCAACAAGTAATAAGTAGTATGAAATATAATATCATCACAATAAATAAAATAATAGATTAATTGTGATGATATTATAACAATAAGCTGATTTTTTTTATAAAAATAATAAACTACTAGAAAATATCGTTGTAATAGTAGTGTCGATATAACGATAGTGATGATATTTTCAGAAGTAATAAGATTGAGTAGAAAGACATAGAAGAAGCCTAAGTAAAGATATGATTTATCTTGAAAGTAGGGTAAATAGAAAAACTGTAACTACAATCAATCTAAGTACATCTAAAAAGCAACGTTAACACATCAGAAAACAGAGATTTTAGAAAATGTGAAGAAATGTAGCGATAGGAATGAAAAACTGCGAAGAGAGGATAAATTGAATGTTTTCTAAA
>UMFS01055161.1_pt1 | contig 14745 bp, 13 predicted proteins | sample 1965071 | NCBI WGS metagenome assembly UMFS01 (sample SAMEA4836052, study PRJEB28245) | human gut metagenome | biome: gut microbiome; material: fecal sample | place: Denmark | collected 2008
ATATTTCGCGGTTTCGGATGCGAAAAACGAGCTTTCCCCCTGGGACAGCTGCCTGCAGGTATCCAGCCGGGGCTATATGTTGGGTTACAGCGACCTGAAAGACCTTTCTGTCAGCGGCTTTTTCCGCTTCCTCGCAAGGATCGGGGACAACGGGATGAAAATGCAGATCGTGAAGATCCGGTTTGGAGACAGACAATGAAGTATGCAGGGATGCCCATGGGGATGTGGGCGTTGTCTGCGGCCCGTGCTGACACGATCACGCGGTATTTATTTTGCTGTTCCATGTCCGGAGGCCTCCTTGATCGCACTGCGCATCATAGAAGTGACCTCATCAATGGAATAGCCCTCACTCCCGTGCAGACGATCTTCTTCCACGGCAAGCAGTTCCTCACGGAGCTTCAGCATTTTTTCCCGGCGGTTATAGGTTTCGATGTCCATGACGACCAAATCACCCTCGCCGTTCTTGGTGAGAAAAATCGGCTCAGAGGTCTTTCGGCACAGATCGGCGATCTCGTTATAATTCTGGCGGATGGCTGCGGACGGACGAATATTCATAGCTGGCATAATAGCACCTCCCGGATTCCGATAGATGATAGTAAGATTCTAATTATATTAGAATCAAATTTTACAACAGAATCAATAGAGGCAAAAAATTTAGCAGAGAGACAACAAAGCAGTTCGGTCGGATAAAATAATCGACTGAACTGCTTTGTTTTTTGAAATCACATTGGATCAGAGGTCGGTTTCCGGGCAAACGATTGCGGTCATCTGATCGAATACGTCTTCCATCTGTCGTACCAGCGTGAACTGGGTGCGGGCACGGTCGAGGTTGTGGTTCGGGCGGGCAATATGGAAATAATGGTCGCCCTCCAGATAGTCGGTCAGGAAACGGATGCCGCATTCCAGTGTCATGAGCTTCGCACCCCAGGCAAGACTCTTTTTTTCAGCTGTGTGCATGGTGGAGCCAGCAGTGGAAAGATAGCCTTTGGCAAACACTTCATACAGATGCAGGTCAAAGTGGACTTTGCTCTGGTCGGGTTCATCCTCGGCGCAGTCGTTGGCACCGGTGCGGATGGAATCACCGAAATCATAAGCCGACAGACCCGGCATCACGGTGTCGAGGTCAATGACACAGATGCCTTTGCCAGTGGCTTCATCGAGCAGAACATTGTTGATTTTGGTATCATTATGGGTGACACGCAGCGGGATCTCACCAGCGGCCAGCTGATCCAGCAGAACGTGGCAGTCCTTTTCCCGTGCACGGATAAATGCAATCTCCGGCGCAATGGTTTTGGCTCGACCCAGTGCATCGGCGGCAAGGGCTTTTTCAAAGTTTGCGTAACGGTTGGGCGTATCGTGAAAACGGGCAATGGTTTCGTGGAGGGTAGAAGCAGGATAATCGGCCAGCTGGTTCTGGAATTTGCCCAGTGTTTCTGCCACAGTGCGGAAGTCTGCCTCACAGCCGACCTGTTGCAGACAGACGGTGCCCTCCACAAAGTCGTAGACACGCCAGGCACCGCCCTCAGCGTCCAGGTAGCAGGTGCTGCCGGACAGGGTGGGGACCACGTTCAGGGTCTCACGCATGGGGTCGCCGCCCTCCGCCAGGATCTTGCGGCTCAGGTGCCGGGTGACGCCGCAGATGTTCTCCATCAGGCCCACCGGGTCCGTGAAGGTGTCGGTGTTGATGCGCTGCAGGATGAACCGCTTGGAGTGGTCGGCACGCCAGACCAGATAGGTGTCGTTGATATGGCCTTCGCCGTAGTGGCGGCCGTCGCAGACCACCGGTCCGCCAAAATCAAAGGCGTTTGCTGCTGCCAGGAGAATGGGTTCTGTTACAGGTTTCATGATGTGATCCTCGTTTCCTTATCCTTCATGCCGTTTTGCCGGAGCAGGGCGTTTTCCCTGCCGTGCCTGACGGCGGTATTCGTTGGGGGTCAGCCCTTCCGACTTGCGGAAGCACTGGGAAAAGTAGCTGGGGGATGAAAAGCCCATCAGCTCGCTGATCTGGGCCAGGCTGTAGCCGGTGTTGCCCAGCATATACTTGCTTTCTTCAATGCGGCGGCGGTTCAGGTAGGTGATAGGGGAGACGCCGTATTCCTTTTGAAAGGTATGGGCCAGATAGTATTTGTTCAGGTGGGCGATCTCTGCCAGACGGTCCAGGGAGATGTCCTCCCGGTAGTTGGTGTCCAGATACCGCTTGATCTCGGCACACTCCCGGTTCTCTGCCCGGGGGGCCTCCTCCAGCTGCAGAGAAAGGGTGGTGCAGCGCACCAGCCAGATCAGCAGTACCTCCAGCAGGTCCTGACAGACTGTCTCACAGCCGTCCAGGCTGCGGTCGGCCTCTGCCAGCAGCATGTGCAGCAGAGTGACCATCCGCTCCCGGTTCTCCCGGCAGTTGAAGATGGCGTAGGAGGTGTCGGCCTGGCTGAACAAGAACTCCATGCTGGCTACCCCCAGCACGATATACTCCAGGGGGGAGGCGTTGAGGCTCAGCTCGGTGTGCTCCACCTGGGGGTTCACGATGACCATGTCGTCGGGCTTTACCGGAAACAGCTGCCCGGCAAGGTAGAACTGACCCTCGCCGCTGAGGCAGTAGAACAGCTCCGTGCAGGAGTGGGTGTGGGCGGTGCTGTTCCAGTCGCCGCCAAACCGGCTTTTGCTGATGTACAGCAGCCGGAAGGACTCCCGGGGGGCAGGGGCGTGCTGGATGTCAAAGCGTTGGGTGCTCATAACACAACGGCTCCTTTAAGTAATGCAAAAAACATAAAAATAAAGACAAGATAATTAAAAAGAAACGCTAAAATGATACGATGCCTCGTGGGCTTTTTTCCATTATAGAGGGAAAGTGAGAAAAAAGCAAGCCCTGTTTTTCGGTGGGTCCTCTATTTTTTGTTCCGGAAAAACTTTTAAATATGTCAAAAAAGTTACAAGCAAGGGCAACTTGCCCAAAGCAACCTCTTGAATTTAGTGATTTTGCTGAAAGAAAATTCCAGAGAGCAAGATTTATAAAAAAAGAAACAACAAACCCCTTGTTCAGGAAGGCGAAAAAACTTATATTGGAGACAGAAAAACACACAGCCCTCCCGGGCAGAACCTGTTTGCCCCGGCTGTGTTTGAACGAGATCAAATGATGGAGGATACACTATGAAACGCATTTCTCGTCGCAATTTCCTGAAAGCGGCTGGCGTGGGTGCCGCTGCACTGAGCCTGGCTGCCTGTGGTGGTGCTGCCAGCTCCACTGCCCCCAGCACCGCTTCTTCCGCTGCTTCTGCTGCAGCTGAGGACGTGACCATCAAGGTTGCTGCCATCGAGACTGGCTACGGTGCAGAGATGTGGAAGAAGGTCACCGAGGCCTTTACCGCTCAGACCGGCATCAAGGTGGAGCTGACTACCGATAAGAAGCTGGAGGACGTCATCGGACCTTCCATGCAGGGCGGCGATTACCCCGACGTGATCCACCTGGCTACCGGCCGTGAGGCTGCCCTCACGGAGCAGTTCATCAAGGGCAACCTGATCGCTGACATCACCGACGTGCTGAGCATGACCGTGCCCGGCGAGAGCAAGAAGGTCAGCGAGAAGATCGCCGGCGGCTTTACCGACACTTCTCTCACCAACCCCTACGGCGATGGCAAGACCTACCTGGCCCCCATGTTCTACAGCCCCTGCGGCCTGTTCTACAACGCCGGTTTCCTGAAGGAAAAAGGCTGGGACGTGCCCAAGACCTGGGACGAGATGTGGGAGCTGGGCGAAAAGGCAAAGGCTGAGGGCACTTACCTGTTCACCTACCCCACCACCGGTTACTTCGACGCTTTCTTCTATGCTCTGATGTACGCAGCAGGCGGCCCCGAGTTCTTCAACAAGGCCACCCACTACACCGAGGGCATCTGGGACACCCCCGAGGCAAAGACCTGCTTTGATATCGTGGCAAAGCTGGCTTCCTACACCAACCCCATTACCCCCGCACAGGCCAACGATCAGGACTTTACCCAGAACCAGCAGCTGGTGCTGGATAACAAGGCTCTGTTCATGCCCAACGGCACCTGGATCGTGGGCGAGATGGCCGAGGCTCCCCGTGCGGATGGCTTTGAGTGGGGCATGACCGCTCTGCCGGCTGTGCAGGCTGGCGGCGACGGCTACAGCTACACCTGGTTTGAGCAGGCATGGATCCCGGCCGGTGCCGAGCATCTGGATGCTGCCAAGCAGTTCGTGGCTTACCTGTACAGCGACGAAGCCTGCAAGCTGTTTGCCGAAAGCGGCGCGATCCAGCCTGTGCTGGGCATCGCCGACAGTCTGGAAGGCGACAACAAGATGTTCTACTCCATCTACGACAACGGCGCAAAGGCAGCTATGGGCAACTTTGCTTCCTTCACCGCTATCCCCGGTGTGGAAGTCCGCACCGTGTTCTTTGACCCCGTCAACTCTCTGGTGTCCGGCAGCATGACCGAGCAGCAGTGGATCGACGGCATCAAGTCCGCCAGCGACCAGATGCGTGCCAACATCATCGAGTAAAAACGAAGCTGCATCTGAAAACAGCTTCCAAGGCCCTGCCCAGCGGAGGCGGTTTTGACCGCCTCCGCTTTTTTGGGTTTCTGGATTCCAGTAGAAAGGAACGGTTTGTCTATGAAATCTGACAAAAGCCGCAAACGGTTCGTGTTCCTCTGTGTGGCACCGGCCACCATCCTGTTTTTCATTTTTATGATTTTGCCAACCCTCAATGTGTTCCGCATGAGCCTGTATGAGCGTGGAGCCTACTCGCCAAACGAAACCTTTGTCGGGCTGAAAAATTTTCAGCATCTGCTGAAGGACACCCAGTTCATCCGCTCCATGCAGAACATGATCCTGCTGGTGGTGGTCGTTACCATCATCACCTTTGCGTTTGCGCTGGTGTTTGCAGCCATCCTGACCCGCGAAAAAATCAAGGGGCAGAATTTCTTCCGCATCATTTTCTACATCCCGAACATCCTGTCTGTGGTCGTCATCGCCGGTATCTTCTCTGCCATCTATAAGCCGGAGAATGGTATGCTGAACAGCATCATCGGGCTGTTCCGGGATATGACTGACCCTATCCTCTGGAAAGGCGAAAAGCTGGTCATTCCGTCCATCATCATTGCAATGGTCTGGCAGGCTGTGGGCTACTACATGGTGATGTATATGGCTTCCATGTCCTCGGTGCCTGCCAGCTTGTACGAGAGTGCCAATCTGGATGGAGCAGGCCGTCTGACCCAGTTCTTCCAGATCACGATTCCGCTGGTCTGGACGAACATCCGTACCACCCTGACCTTCTTTATCATTTCCACCATCAATATGGCGTTCCTGTTCGTCAAGGCGATGACCAGCGGCGGGCCGAACGGTGCCTCGGATGTGGCTCTGAACTATATGTACAGCCAGAAAGATGCAGGTCTATACGGTTACAGCATGGCAATCGGTGTGGTTATCTTCCTGTTCTCGTTCGCCTTGTCCGCCTGTGTCAATCGTGCCACCAGCCGTGAACCGCTGGAGTTTTAAGGAGGAAAAACATGAAGAAAACGGAAGAAAAATCCTCCCGTTCGGCGGAGGGCCTGTACAAATTTTTCATCTATTTTGTGCTGATCCTGCTGGCTGTGACGATCATTGTGCCGGTGGCATGGGTGTTTATGGCATCCATCAAGCAGAACTCGGAGTTCTACGGCAATCCGTGGGCACTGCCTGCCGGATTCTACTGGCAAAACTTCGTCAATGCGTGGAATGGAGCCAAGATGGGCGAATATATGCTCAACTCCGTTCTGGTCACAGCACTGGCTCTGGTGCTGCTGCTGGTGATTGCGCTGCCGGCGGCTTACTGCCTGTCCCGTTTCCGGTTCAAGGGGCGCAAGCTGCTGAACACGCTGTTTATGGCAGGTCTGTTCATCAATGTCAACTATATCGTAGTTCCCATCTTCCTGATGCTGCGTGACGGTGATGTGTGGCTGAAAAACCATATTGGCAGCGGCTTTTTGCTGAACAACCTGTTCGTTCTGGCGGTCGTGTATGCAGCTACGGCACTGCCCTTTACCATCTATCTGCTGTCGGGCTATTTTGCCACTTTGCCCCACGACTTTGAAGAAGCGGCCTACATTGACGGTGCCAGCTATTTCTCTGCAATGACCCGTATCATTTTCCCAATGGCGAAGCCGTCTATCATCACCATTATTCTGTTCAACTTCCTGTCTTTCTGGAATGAGTACATCATCTCCATGACCCTGATGAGTTCCACCAACGCACCCCGTACTCTGCCGGTGGGTCTGCTGAATCTGATGCAGGCCCAGCAGAGCGCTGCGCAGTACGGCACCATGTACGCAGGTCTTGTGCTGGTGATGCTGCCCACTCTGATTTTGTACATCTGTGTGCAGAAGCAGCTGACACAGGGCATGACGGTGGGCGGCTTGAAAGGATAAGGTGACAAAACATGAAAACATTCTGGAAAACGCATCCTGCCCTGCGCATCATGCTGATGATCGTGCTGTTTGTGCTGTCCATTGCATTGGTGGTGACAGGCTGGAAAATGACCGGACAGCTGGCAGGGCTTGGCATCATGCTTGTGGGCGTGGCACTGCTGCTGGCAGTATTGGCCATTTACAACGCAACCTATCAGGATTGAGGATAAGAGAGGAAAACTATGGAAGATAAGTGCAAGACCGGGCGCGTTACCATTCCGACCGACCTGGATGTGGTGCCCGAAACGTTGGAGATTCTGAAAAAGTGGGGTGCGGATGCCATCCGTGACTGCGACGGTACGGATTTTCCGCAGGAACTGAAAAACGCCGATGCAAAGATCTATTCCACCTATTATACCACGCGCAAGGATAACGCATGGGCCAAAGCAAACCCGGACGAAGTGCAGCAGTGCTACATTATGACGGGCTTCTACACTGCCCCCGGCGAGACCGTGACCATCCCTCTGATGAAAGGCATCAGCCCGGAGCTGATGAAAGTGAATGATCACGATGACATCACCCGATGGTGGGAGGTCATGGATCGCTCCACGGGTCAGCCTGTGCCGCCAGAACAGTGGAGCTATGCGGATGGCAGCGTGACCGTGCAGGCGGTGCCGTTCCATGAGTATACCGTGAGTTTCCTTGCCTACCTCATCTGGGATCCGGTGCATATGTACAATGCCACCACCAACGGCTGGACGAATTTCGAGCATCAGATCACGTTTGATGTGCGCCAGCCGAAAACCCACAAATATTCCATGGAGCGTCTGCGGAAATTCATTGCAGAGCATCCGTATGTGAACGTCATCCGCTATACCACGTTCTTCCATCAGTTCACCCTGATCTTCGATGAACTCAAGCGGGAAAAATTCGTGGACTGGTATGGCTATTCTGCTTCCGTCAGCCCCTATATCCTCAATCAGTTTGAGCAGGAAGTGGGTTACAAGTTCCGCCCGGAGTATATCATCGACCAGGGCTACTACAACAACCAGTATCGTGTGCCCAGCAAGGAATACCGTGATTTTCAGGCGTTCCAGCGGCGCGAAGTAGCAAAGCTGGCCAAAGAAATGGTGGACATCACGCACGAGTGCGGCTGCGAGGCGATGATGTTCCTGGGCGATCACTGGATCGGCACCGAGCCTTTTATGCCGGAGTTCAAGACCATCGGGCTGGATGCCGTGGTGGGCAGCGTGGGCAATGGCTCCACGCTGCGCCTGATCTCCGACATCGAGGGCGTGAAGTACACGGAAGGACGCTTTCTGCCTTACTTCTTCCCGGACACGTTCCATGAGGGCGGCGACCCGGTGAAAGAAGCCAAGGAAAACTGGGTCACAGCCCGCCGCGCCATCCTGCGCAAGCCCATTGACCGCATTGGCTATGGCGGCTATTTGAAGCTGGCATTGCAGTTTCCGGAGTTTGTGGACTATGTGGAGAGCGTCTGCAAGGAGTTCCGCGAACTGTATGAGAATATCAAGGGCACTACGCCTTACTGCGTCAAACGGGTGGCGGTGTTGAACTGCTGGGGTAAAATGCGGGCATGGGGCTGTCACATGGTGCATCATGCCCTCTACTACAAGCAGAATTACAGCTATTCGGGCGTGATCGAAATGCTGTCCGGCGCACCGTTTGATGTGAAATTTATCAGCTTTGAGGATATCAAGAACGATCCGAAGCTGCTGGAAACGGTGGATGTCATCATCAATGTAGGCGATGCCGACACCGCCCACACTGGCGGTATCTGGTGGGAAGACCCGGAAATCTCCTCCGCCATTCGCCGGTTCGTCTGGAACGGCGGCGGCTTCATCGGCGTTGGAGAACCGTCCGGTCATCCATATCAGGGTCATATCCTCCAGATGGCCAGTGTTCTGGGCGTGGAGGAAGAAAATGGCTTTACCCTGAACTACGACAAGTACAACTGGGAAGAGCATCCGAATCATTTCATCTTGCAGGATGCTGACCAGCCCATCGACTTCGGTGAGGGAAAGAAGAACATTTATGCCCTGGAAGGCACGGAAGTGCTGGTGCAGCGGAATAAGGAAGTGCAGATGGCGGCGCATGATTTCGGCAAGGGACGTGCCGTATACATCAGCGGTGTACCGTATAGTTTTGCCAACAGCCGCACCCTTTACCGAGCCATCTTGTGGAGTGCCCACAGTGAGGATGAACTGCACACTTGGTTCAGTTCCAACTACAATGTGGAAGTCCATGCTTATGTCAAAAATGGCAAGTATTGCGTTGTGAACAACACTTACGAGCCGCAGGATACCACAGTTTATACGACTGATGGCAACAGCTTTGACCTGCATCTGGATGCCAATGAAATCAGATGGTATGAAATTTAAGTTCTCCTTCTTATCAATCTGTGCAGTGAACGACCACTGCACAGCATAAGAGAAAACGGTGACTTTCCACAATGCGGAATGTCACCGTTTTTTCGTTATACCCTTCTATGCTGAACCAGATAGGCTCGATAAAAAGTTGTTCCTACGACCAGTTCTTTTTGAAGAGTGTTAGAACGAAGCCTTATACCAGTACCAATTGTTGCAAATCTTTTCTATATACAACAAAATATGCACAAAATTGAAGCGTTTGACTGAAATGCAAAAAGATAAGCCGCCGATGTGGGTCAGCTGAGCATGGCATGGGGATGAATTTCCGGGATTATCGCAAAAAAGATTGACCGCATGCTGCCCGGGGGAGTATACTAAAAAACATCCGGCAGTCGGTCGGGGATAGACTATCAGGGCGAATGGCTGTGGACTGGAAGAAACAAAAGCGGCGGGAATGCACAGGAGAGGAGAAAACACTATGTGGAGTTGTCCGAATTGTGGAAGCTGGATCTTTGCGAGCCGGATCTGTCCGAATTGCGGGGCCTGGGTCGGCGATGACTCTGCCGATGAACAGGACTCCGACCATCCGGTTGAACTTGCGATCATGGGGGACACGCTGCTGAGCTGCTCTGGCAGGGAAGCAAAGGTCGTGGTGCCTGCAGGCGTGAAGGAGCTCGAAGAATACAGCTTTTATAATGACACGGCGCTACAGGAAATCGAACTGCCAGAGGACTTGACGATGATCCTGAAATGTGCATTTCAGGAGTGCACAGCATTGCAGGAGATTCGGCTGCCAGACAAACTGAAGAGACTTGGCTGCGCTGCATTTTATGGCTGTAGTGCTTTAAGGAAAATCGAGATCCCGGCCTCTGTGAAGCAGATCGACACGGAAACATTTCGGGACTGCACAGCCCTGCGGGTAATCGAGCTATCAGAAGGACTGGAGATAATTGGCGGTTATGTATTCAAAGGCTGCAATGCTCTGGAAAAAATCGTGATCCCCGCCAGTGTGAAGCAGATCGAGTTGGAAGCATTTCAGGATTGCACCGCCCTGCAGGAGATCGAACTGTCAGAGGGACTGGAGAAAATTGGAGAATCCGCATTCAAAAACTGCAGTGCTCTGAAAAAAATCACGATCCCGGCCAGTGTGAAGCAAATCGAGGCGGGAGCATTCCGGGACTGCATCGCCCTGCAGGAGATCACGCTGCTGTCCAAGGACACCATCTTTGAGACGGATACCTTTCGGAACTGTCCGGGCGTCGTGAAACGTCCGGAGGACCCTGCTGAGGGAGTGAAACGATCCGGCCCGATGGACCTTGCCGAGGGCGGTACGGTCCTGAAGAAATACCACGGGACCGACGCCTGCGTGATCGTGCCTGCCGGAGTGACAGCCATTGCAAAGGAGTGCTTTGTGAATTGCATGTCGCTGCAGGAGATCGAACTGCCGGAAGGACTGGAAGAAATCGGGGAAAGCGCATTTGAGGGGTGCAGTTCTCTCAAACGGATCGTGATCCCTGAGGGAGTAAGGTCCATCCGGGAGAAAACGTTCTGTGAATGCACCGCCCTGCAGGAGATCCGGCTGCCGGATGGACTGGAATTGATCGGGAGGAGCGCATTCAGTGAATGCGAAGCTCTGCAGGAGGTCCGGCTGCCGGAAGGGCTGAAAGAAATTGGAAGTGATGCGTTCAGCAGCTGCCGGTCGCTCAGGCAGATCACCATCCCCGCCGGCGTAAAATGCATTGAATCAGGGACTTTTTGGAAGTGCACAGCCTTGCAGGAGGTCCATTTGCCGGAGGAACTGGAACAAATCGAAATGTTTGCGTTTGAGGCCTGCGACACCCTGACAAGAATCGTTCTGCCGGCCAGCCTGAAACAGCTTTGTCGGGGGGCTTTTGAGAACTGCACATCCTTGCTGGAAGCGCAGCTGCCGGACGGGCTGGAAGAACTGCAGGATGACGCATTTGAATATTGCCGTTCTCTGCAGAAGGTCACGATTCCCGCGCAGGTGAGACAAATCGAACAAGCAGCGTTTTACTACTGTCAGTCTCTGCAGGAAGTTCAACTGCCGGAGGAGCTGAACGAGATCGGGGAGGACGCATTTGCGCATTGCTGGGCGCTCAAACGGATCGTGATCCCGGCGGGAGTGGAAAAAGTCGGAGAGCATGCGTTTTGGGAATGTTACTCTCTGCAGAACATTGCTGTTTTGTCGGACGATACCGAGATCGCAGAGGATGCCTTTGAAGACTGCCCGGGTACGGTCAAGCGGGGCACAGGCAGCTTGTTCTGAACGTCCGCTTGAAGCAGGCGGCCTCTGGAAAAACTTGTCCTTTGCGCGGGGGCAGCATGGTTGGCGGGCAGTGCGGTCCCGCTTGCGCAGATCTGTATTTTGCAATTCGATCAAGGTCCCGGCGGTATGCTGCAAACGCGGCAGGCCGCCGGGGCTTTCTCTGCCATGACCGCAAACGCCTTCACCGAGGACATGGAAAAGAGCAAGGAAGTCGGTATGGACGAGCATCTGTCCGAGCCGGTGGACATTGCGGTGCTGGAGCGTGCTGTCCGGAAGTACCTTGTTACCCCCCCCCCGAAAATGAGAGACCGTCAACCGAGATTTACCCGGTGAGCCCCTGAACGAATACAAGAAAAAGGACAGAACTGCATGGCGGCAGTTCTGTCCTTTTTGCGTATTCCGGTCAAAAATAGGTCACCGCCAGCCCCGGGCCGCGGGGTCCAGCATTTCGGCGGCAGAGTAGAGCAGGGCATTGCAGATGGCAGCGGCCACGTTGCTGCCGCCCTTGCGGCCCATGGCCACGATGGCGGGTACGCCAAAGGCTTCGCAGGTGGCAAACAGCCGCTCCTTGCTCTCCACCACATTCACGAACCCCACCGGTACGCCAATGACCAGTGCAGGACGCAGCCCGGCTTCGATCTGGTCGGCGATGGTCAGCAGGGCGGTGGGGGCGTTGCCCACGGCCAGCACGGCACCGGGGTGCTCCTGCGCGGCCCGCTGCATGGAAGCCACCGCCCGGGTGGTGCCGCCTGCTTTGGCAAGGGCGGCCACCTCCGGGTCAGCCATGTAGCACAGGGCCGTGCCGCCCAGACGGGCAAGGCCGGGCTTGGTGATGCCGGCCAGCGCCATGTTCGTGTCGGTGATGATGGGAGTGCCCGCCCGCAGGGCCTTCACCCCGGCCGCCACGGCACCGGGAGTGAAGCGCAGATTCCGGGCATAGTCAAAGTCGGCGGTGGTGTGGATCACCCGCTTGACCACGGCGGCGGTTTCCGGCGGAGGCGTCAGGCCCAGTTCCGCCAGCTCGGCTGTGATGATGGAAAGGCTTGTCCGCTCGATGTCGGCGGGCAGATGATGCTGCGGGGTCATACGCGGTTCCCTCCTTTGCGGTCCATGCCCATGGCGGCGTATACGGCATCCATGTCCAGCGCGGCCCGCACGCCGTCGGCCAGCAGGTCGAACTGCTGCTGCCGGTACTGCTCCATCGAGAGCAACGGTGCGTCGGCGGGGGAGATGCCCTTCTTTTTGCACAAAAATGCGGTGAGCTTTTCGGTCAGCTCGCCGGTGTCAAACAGCCCATGCAGGTAGGTGCCGAACACATTGGCCTGCACACACCCTTCCGGCGTGCCGTCGGCCAGAATGCAGAACGGGCTGCCCTGCACTGTCGTGCGCCCGGCGTGGATCTCGTAGCCGGTCAGCTTTGCCCCGGCAAAGGGGATGGCCTCGGCGGTGGCATGGGTCTGGCGCAGCTGCTTTTCGGCGTTGAACACGGTGTCCGTGGGCAGAAGCGCCAGCCCGCGCAGGGTGCAGGGGGTGCCGCTTTCTTCGCCGTCCGGATCGGCAAGGGTGTGCCCCAGCATCTGGTAGCCGCCGCACACGCCCAGCACAGGGGTGCCCTGCGCGGCCAGCTTGAGCACCGCCGCTTCCAGCCCGCACTGACGCAGCCACAGCAGGTCGTCTATGGTGTTTTTGGTGCCGGGCAGGATCACCACATCCGGCGTGCCCAGCTGGCGGGGGCTCTGCACATAGCGCACCCCCAGCAGCGGGTGCTGTTCCAGCGGCATGAAGTCGGTGAAGTTGGAGATGTGCGGCAGGCGCAGAATGACCGCATCCAGTGGTTTGACGGCCCGCCCTGCCTCCAGCCGGGTGGAAAGGGAATCCTCATCCTCAATGTCCACCTTCAGGTAGGGGATGACCCCCAGCACCGGCAGCTGCGTTTTTTCTTCCAGCATGGCAAGGCCGGGACGCAGGATCTCCACGTCGCCCCGGAACTTGTTGATGAGCAGCCCCTTGATGCGGGTCCGCTCGTCCGGCTCCAGCAGGGCCACCGTGCCGTACAGCTGTGCAAAGACGCCGCCCCGGTCGATGTCTCCGGCCAGCAGCACAGGGGCGTCCACCAGCTTGGCAAGGCCCATGTTCACAATGTCGTCGGCTTTCAGGTTGATCTCGGCCGGGCTGCCAGCTCCCTCAATGACGATGATGTCCACCTCTTCGGCCAGACTGTTGTAGGCGGCAAGGATGTCCGGGATCAGCGACCGCTTCATTTTAAAGTAGGCGGCGGCGGGCATCTGCCCCCGCACCTCGCCGTTCACGATCACTTGACTGCCGGTGTCGCTGCTGGGTTTGAGCAGGATGGGGTTCATGCGCACGTCCGGTTCCATCCCGGCGGCCTGCGCCTGCACCACCTGCGCCCGGCCCATTTCCAGCCCGTCCCGGGTCACAAAGCTGTTCAGGGCCATGTTCTGGCTCTTGAAAGGAGCCACCCGGTAGCCGTCCTGTGCAAAAATGCGGCACAGTGCGGCGCACAGCAGGCTTTTGCCTGCACCGCTCATGGTGCCCTGCACCATAATGCAGGTTGCTTTGTTCATGCCAGTACCTCCGCAAGGGTCTTTAACAGTTCATCGTTTTCCGGCCCGGTACGCACGGCGGTGCGGTACCAGCTGCCGTCCAGCCCGGGGTAGTTGCTGCAGCTGCGCAGCACCACGCCCCACTGCCGTAGGGCATCGCCCAGCGTTTCCGGCCCCTGGAACAGCAGGTAGTTTGCTCGGCCGTCCAGCACCCGCAGGCCCAGTGCCCGCAGCCCGGCCGTGAGCCGGGGCCGCTGCTGCGCAATGAGTGCCCGCACCTGTGCCACATAGGCCGTTTCGTCCAGTGCGGCAAGCCCGGCGGCCTGCGCCAGACTGGACACTGCCCACGGCTGCCCGGCGGCCTGCATGGCTTCCAGCAGGGCCGTGTTGGCACACAGGCAGTACCCCAGCCGCACCCCGGCCATGCCGTACAGCTTGGTAAAGGCCTTGAGGATCAGCAGATTTTTGCTGTCCAGCAGGGCTTTGGCGGTCAGGGCGTCGCAGTCGGGCAGAAAATCCAGAAAACATTCGTCCACCACCAGCAGTGCCCCGCAGGCTTCGCACCGGCGCAGGATGCGCTCCACAAGGGGCAGCGGCGTGAGCTGCCCGGTGGGGTTGTTGGGCTGGCAGAGAAATACCATGTCCACCTCCGGCGTGATGGAGGAGAGGATGGAATCCGTCACGGCAAAATCGACCTCTGCCTGCAGAAAATGTCGCCGCACCGCACAGCCCGCACTTTCCAGCGCGGCGGCGTACTCGGCAAAAGTGGGGGCGGTCACCAGCGCGGTGCGGGGTTTTGCCGCCCACGCCAGCCGGAAGATCAGGTCTGCCGCGCCGTTGCCGCAGAGGATAGATTCTGCCGGGATCCCCTCGTGCGGGGCCAGCTTTGCCCGCAGTGCCCGGCACAGGGGGTCGGGGTAGCGGTCGGCGTGAGGCAGGGCGGCAGCAATGGCGTTCGCCACGCCCTGCGGCAGGCCCAGCGGGCTCACGTTGGCCGAAAAATCCAGCGCGTCATGCCCGTACTGTGCCCGATATCCGGCCCAGTCGCCGCCATGTGTCAGCTGTGTCATAAGATCACCCCTCGGATCGCCAGCCCCAGCAGCAGGGCCAGC
>UMFS01033195.1_pt1 | contig 14735 bp, 10 predicted proteins | sample 1965071 | NCBI WGS metagenome assembly UMFS01 (sample SAMEA4836052, study PRJEB28245) | human gut metagenome | biome: gut microbiome; material: fecal sample | place: Denmark | collected 2008
TCCTGCGTTTCTTTTTTCACACGCTCGATCTGTGCCTGTACCTCATTTTTAGCAGCTTCCGCCTGCTCAGCTGCCTCTTTTGCCGCCTTTTTTGCCGTCTCCAGTTCTTCCTCGCTGACGGTGCGCTCATTGCGGAGACTCTCGAGCTTCATCTGGGTACTGACCATCTCATGTTTCAGACGATATGTCTCTTTTTCCATGCTCTCTTTGTCGGATGCAAGTGCCTTCGCACTCTCTTTTTCTTTAAAATAATCATCCGCCAGATTCAGATAAGTCATAATACTCTGGTAGTCTTCCGGCATTTTCAAAAATCCCGGCTGCGCCTTGAGCTGGAAAATCTTCCCATTCAGATACGTGGCAATCTGCTGTACATATCCTTCCGTCTCACTGCCGCCCAGGCTATACACTTTTCCATCAATTAATACATCTATATACTGTTTTGCCATCGCATTCTCTTCTTTCTATCTATAATAAATATGGTTCGACGTTGTCACGTCACCCACACAGAAATACCACCTTCAAATCAATCAAATATCAAATCTCAGAAATACCGTTTTTTGCTTGATTCCAGGCATACCCGAGATGCCGATACGCTGCTTCGGTCGCCATCCGCCCGCGCGGAGTCCGGTTGAGCAGACCGTTCATCAGAAGATACGGTTCATACACATCTTCCAGTGTCCCAGCATCCTCGCCCAGCGCTGCCGCCAGCGTCTCCAGTCCGACCGGACCGCCGGAAAACTTGTCGATAATCATATGTAAGATCGCACGGTCGTTGTTGTCAAGTCCCAGCTTGTCCACATCAAGGATATCCAGTGCAAAATCCGCGACTTCTTTCGTAATCACGCCGTTGTACTTGACCTGTGCAAAGTCCCTCACACGTTTTAACAGTCGGTTTGCCAGACGCGGCGTTCCTCTCGAACGTCTCGCAATCTCATAGGCGCCCGTCTTATCAATCTCCACATTCAGAACTCCCGCCGTCCGCAGGACAATCGTCTGCAGCTCTTCAGGCGTATAAAAATCCATCTTCTGCACGATGCCAAAGCGGTCGCGCAGCGGCGCCGTCAGAAGCCCCGCGCGTGTCGTCGCGCCTACCAGCGTAAATTTCGGCAGATCCAGACGAATCGAGCGCGCCGTCGAATCTTTTCCCAACATGATATCGATCGCATAGTCCTCCATCGCCGGATAAAGCACCTCTTCCACCTGGCGGTTTAAGCGGTGAATCTCATCCACAAAGAGGACGTCTCCCTCCTGGAGCCCGTTGAGAATCGCCGCAATCTCCCCTGGTTTCTCGATTGCCGGACCGGAAGTAACCTTCATGCGGGTTCCCATCTCATTGGCGATAATGCCGCTAAGTGTCGTCTTTCCCAATCCCGGCGGTCCATAGAAAAGAACATGGTCAAGCGCCTCACCGCGGGATTTCGCCGCATGGATAAATACCTTTAACGTCGATTTGATCCGCTCCTGACCGATATATTCGTCTAAGGTCTGCGGGCGGAGACTTCCCTCAATCCGCTTATCCTCCTCCGTTACCTCGGTTGTAATCGTCCTTCTGCTCATACTTGTTTCCTGTCTTTCCTGTTTTCTCTCTCATTCAATTAAGCCATGACAGTTCCATTTTCTCATATCTGCCACACATTCCAAATTTTCATCTGACGCACAAGCACCACTATTTTCTATGATCCTGCAATTTCGAATGTCCGACACATAGGTTGTTTTACAAAAACGCCAGATATTTCAGCGATGCCTTCAATACCGCCTCGGAATCCATCTCTTCCGTCACATTGGCGCTCTTGACCGCCTTCACCGCCTCGGCATTCGTATATCCCAGCGCCACCAGCGCCTCCACGGCTTCCTTCACTGCATTGCCTGAAAGCCCGTTTCCCGCAGCCGGCGAAACCGCCGCACTGCCATCTAACAGCGGTGTCAGCAGATCCTCTGCCTGCACTTTATCCTTCAAATCGAGAATGATCCGCTGTGCCGTCTTTGCCCCAACGCCCGGTGCACGGGAGATCGCCTTCGCATCCCCAGTCATAACCGCAAGACGCAGATCCTCCGGACGCAGCGCCGACAAGATGCCAAGTGCCCCCTTCGGACCAATGCCGTTGACCCCCAGAAGCTGGCGGAACATCTCCAGATCCGAACGGCTTAAAAAGCCGTACAGGCTCATATCATCCTCCCGCACCTGCAGGTGTGTATATATCTTTACCTCTTCCCCGAGCGGCGGTAAAACTTCCAGCACCGACATCGGGACAAAAATCCCGATCCCCATCATGCCGGACTCGACCACGATACGGTCCTTTGCTTTCTCCGCCAGGATGCCTTTTACATACGAAATCACGGTAAATTCCTTTCTTTTCTCACTGGTTCAAGATCTGGTTCAAACTAAAAAAAGAACGCTTCAAAATGCCTCCAAATCTTCTTTTCAGTATACCATAGCACAGTTTTCATTGCAAGGAAAGTGCAGAATTTCGAACATATATTCTGTCCGGTTGATTGAATTTCATTTTTACACGTTATCGGGAACCTATAAATGAAAAAGCTTTTCAATTGTAATATCAATGATTACAGTCAAAAAGCCTTTCCAAAGGATGAGAATTATTATACTATTTGCATTGTGCAGATATGCACACTCCTGCGCTTTCATCTCGGTAATTGAATTGCCGAGGATTCCCGCTTATTGTCCTAAATCCGACTTATAAATACATTTCTTTTGGATTACTTGGCGCAAATCTGAAAAACCTTGGTAGAATCCGACTCCAATCGCTGCCATCAGTGCATCTCCATAAGCTGCCCCTATGTCTTCCTTTTGTCATTTTGCACAATAAACCATTTTCTTTTTTGATAAGAAAAAGCAATTTTCACAGTTCTTTTTTACGAATCTTTCCGCTTTCAGTCTTTGGAAACTCCTTTAGAAAGACAAATTCGCGTGGAATCTCATAATCTGCCAGTCTTTCTGCCAAAAATTCCCGAATTGCCATATTGGTACAACCACATTTTCCGCTGTCACTTCCGGCAATTTCTTCCCTTTCAGCTTCTTTCTCCCACACAATCCACACTTTCAGATAATCGCGCCCATGCTCATGGACTGCCTTCACTGCCGTCTCTGCCACTCCCGGAAATGTCCGCACCGCCTCTTCGATCCGGAGGGATGACACTTTTCTCCCATTTATGTTGCAGATATCATCATCCCTCCCATCAAAATAGAAGAGTCCCTCTGCATCTGTGTGACCGCAGTCCCCAATCACCGCGTCATTTCCAATTCCAAGAATTCCATACCGCGTTTTTACATGGAAATGGTCGTTTTCAATCCAGACATCCACCTCTGGAAATGCACGGCCAACCAGCGTCGTATCTTCTTTCATCTCACTTCCATGGATATAGGTAATATAGTTCAGCTCGCTGGCGCCATAATACAATGTAATCTCCGCTTCGGGAAATGCCTTTTTAAACTGCACTGCCTCCCCACCGCCCATACTCTGGGAGCCGCTGACAAAAGAAATAATCCGGTAATTGACCGCCTGTTCCCGCTCATAGATACGCCGCAGCGCCCGCAGCTTGACCGGAATCAGATAGACGCAGGTCGCCTGTTCTGCCTCGATCATCCGCTTCCAGAGGCGCGGATCAAAGGAATCCGCCGCAACGACGCTTCCGCCGGACGCAAGCTGCGCCATATAAAGGTTCAGGTTGCCCGTAAACGCCAGGCTCCCCTGCATAAACGTAATGCTTCCCTCTCCCATTTTGAAAATTTTATTCTGAAGCTTAAAAAAATCGTGCCAGCTTTCAAAGGAGCGGAACAATACTTTCTGACGACCGGAGGTTCCCGACGTCATCACACCCATATATGCCCCTTCCGGAGGTGTCACGTCACGCAATTCATCGGAAATTTTTACATCGGACGGTGCAATCACCGGAACCGTATTTCCGTCTCCATATGCCAGAAACTGAATAAGCTGATGCGCGATCGTCGGTTCCTGGATCCAGTGGATGTGACGTTTTCCCTGTTTTTCTTCTATCTCTTTCGGATGTTTCCTTACACGTTCTGCCGCCTCGATGAGCTCCCCGAACGTATAGCGCTCTTTCTCCGTGATCAGGGCTTCCCACTCTGGCGGGTATGCCCGGAGCGCATCCAGATATGTATTTATACGTTGTGTCTGTATTTCTTTCATGATTAATTCCTGTCTTTTACTTATTTTTATATAGAACTTTTTACCAATTTGAGCTTTTAAATTTACCACATTTACTTTTTATATCATTCAAGCACTGTCTTCATCTACTTCATTACTTTCTCCACCAGAATACTGCTTCCGATCCCTCCGGCGGCTGCCACGCAGCACATTCCCAAATGCCCATTTTTATGTTCCAGTGCTTTCATCAGATGCAGCAGAATCATTGCGCCGGAGACTCCATATGGATGCCCATAGGCAAGTGCCCCGCCCCAGATATTATAACGGTCTTCAATCCCCGGAAATGCACGTTCAAATAGAACATCAATAACGGCAAACGCTTCATTGACCTCAAAAGCATCGATCTCCTGATAAGAATGCCCCGTTTTTGCAAGTATCGCCTTAGCAGCGCTGACGGCTGATTTTGGGCTCATCATCGGATCATCCCCGATCGCTGTACCAAACCGGAAACGGCATTCTGCTTTCCGTCCCTGTTCCCGCAAAAACCGTTCCGAACAAAGTACCACAAATGCCGCGCCATCGTGCATCAGGCACGCATTTGCCGCCGTGATTTTCGTGCCATTTGGAAGCAGATACGGCAGGCGGTCGATCAGACGCTGGCTCATTGTCGGACGGATTCCCTCATCCCGGCTGCTGCCGTCGATGGAAACCGTTATATCCTCCAATATTCCCTCTTTGCGCGCCTGCGCCGCCCTCTTATGGCTCCGGAGCACCCAGGTGTCCATCTCTTCCTTAGAGACATTTTCCCGGATCGCAGTCTCCTCCGCGCCCTCTAACATAACCTGCTCGCCGCGCTTTCCCGGCACAAACTGTGCAACCGTATACACCTTTCCACCGTCATACTCCGGATGGTTCGGGGACATCATGCGGTACGGCTGTACCGAAGAACTCTCCATTCCCCCGGCAATGACCAGATCCGCCATCCCGCTCTCAATCTTGGCTGCTGCCGCGCTGATCGCCTCCAGCGCCGACCCGCACTGCAGATCCAAAGTAACCGCCGGAATCCGCTCTGGAAACCCTGCCGAAAGTGCCGCCAGACGCGTGATATTGCCGCCTCCCCCGACCGCATTTCCTCCTATTATATAGTCGATCGCATCGGTTGGAAGCTCAAATCGCGAAACCACCTCCCGCAGCACCTCCGCCCCCAGCTTTTCCGCCGGGATATGACGGTACATTCCATCTTTCACCCCGACGTAACTGCGCAAACCGCCCAGAATATATACGTGATTCATACTTTTCTCCTGTTTTTCTTCTATTCCTAATTAAAATTAAAGGGATGCGGCAACGGACTCCTCATGCCTCCTGGCTGCATTTCTGCACTAAAAGGCTGATTCTGTTCACTACCACATCCCATCTTTATTTTCTATCTAATTTCCAAATAAGCCCGTCCGCTTCAGCGCCTTTCCAAGTGCTACCGCTGCCACACACTTAACGATGTCCAGCGGAATAAACGGAATTATCGACTGCACGATAACTGCACCCCACGGCTGTCCGGTCACGTGTTTCATCCAGCCTGCACCGAATGCGTAAATCACCGGAATACCAACTACAATCAGGAACGCTGTCTGGAATGCAACATTTTTCCATTTCCGGCAAAACAGGGAAATCAGGAACGCTACAACCAGAAATCCGATATAGTAACCGCCGCTCGGTCCAAGCAGTTTTCCCGGTCCTGCGCTTCCGCCGCTGAATACCGGCACGCCGCATAAGCCTAACAGCAGCCAGCTCGCCATAACTAAAATGGTATCCTGTGGTGCAATCAGCAGACCGATCAGGTTGACAATCATCGTCTGCGCTGTGATCTTTGCATCCGAAAACGGAAGCGGAATCGCAATATACGAAGACACACTGATAAGAGCCAGCATCATCGCCAAAAGTGTAAGCCGCTTCGCGCTCCATGCGCCGTGTACGTTCACTGCACTTGTCTCTGAACTCATTATATATACCTCCTCAGTGATAAAATTCTAAGCCGTGTAATGCATTTTCCTATGAATCACACACAGAGAATCTTTGCTAGAAAAGAGTATATCGGAATTTCAAGGGATTGTCAACCTTGTTTTTATAAATGGTTTACATATGCACCCATAGCTCCTCTGCACCCACTTTATCATCGGCATCCCTATTTTTCTGTAATCGAAAGAATTTCTTTTCCCTCTTGCTTCGTTCTCAGATACACCGCGTTTCTTCCCTCCTGCCCCGAATCCGACAGATATACCTCCTCATCAGGACGAAGTGGGGCAAGAAAACGTACTTCCAGAGCGGTCTGTCCCTTCATCCAGCCCTTCTTCCACAGACGAAGCAGGCAGGCATTCATAACAAGAAACCCCGGCAGAACTGCCGCTTCTCCCTGATGGATCGGATTGGTATCTGCCGCCTCCCGGAGATATTCTTCCATCTGGCTGCGGCTAAATGCCAGCGTATCATCATCCTCACTTCCCAGTTCCGTAATTGCTTTCATGAGCGGCATTTTCTCTTTTTCCGGGACAAGGACGCTCTGGCGCGGTTTTACCAGCAGCACTTCCATCTCCTCATTTTCCCGTTCCTTTTCCTCCTCCGCTACCGCTATGCGGACCCGGATTGCCGAGCGACCTTTTTTGATGATTTCTGGAGTTAATTTGGTATGGCAAAACTCATTCTCCCCCTGTTTGGGCTGCCAGTCCAGATGAAGTGTAGTTGTGCCTATCATCCAGCCCTCGTATCCTTCCAATGTGGAGAGAGCGCGCTCAAAGCAAAGAAGCTTCTTTTTCAATCTATCATTCACGGTATTTTCGACCTCTTCGTTATAAATTGTAAATCTGACTCGCATGCACTTTTCTCTGCTCATTATACTAGATCTGTTCCAGAATCACAATATCCGAATCTCCCGCGTCTCCCCCTGATCCACCGGAATAAATCGGTCTTTTAAGCCCGGCGTCAGCCAGATCGTGCCGCTCTCGTCAATCAGGACTGCCTCATAGTCCTGATGCGCCGCCCAGTGTGCCGCTGCCTTTTCCCGTCCCATGACAAACAGGGCGGTCGAAAGCCCATCGCAGCGCAGTCCGCACGGTCCAATGATTGTCACAGAAATCAGCCCGCTATGCGCCGGCGCCCCAGTGGACGGATCCATGATATGCCAGTAAATTGTTCCGTCATCATCCGTGAAATAGCGCTCATAGCCGCCGGAGGTAATGACCGCCTCATCCTGCACCCTGACTCCGCCCAGATAGCCGTCGCTCTCCGGATCTTTGATGCCGACATACCATTTCTCGCCATCCGGTTTTGTTCCGATCGTCTGGATATTGCCTCCAAGACTGAACAGTGCGCTCGTCACGCCGTCCCCCTTCATGGTTTTTACCACCTCATCCCCGGTAAATCCCTTTCCGACGCCGCCTAGATCCACCATCATTCCCGGCTCGATCGACGCCGTATCTGCTTCTAAACCGACCAGACGATAATCGACCGATTTAAGCAGGCTTTCCCGCTCGCTCTCACTGGGGACCCGGTAATTTCCCGTTGTAAATCCCCAGCTTTGCACAACCGGGTAAATCGAAATATCGAGCGCACCATCTGTTTCTGCTCCCAGCACCAGTGCCTCCTGCATCAGATAACGCGTATCCGCTGAAAGTTCCGCTGTTTTCTCCTGGTTCAGATGAAAAATATCGCTGTTTTCCTGCGTTGTCGAAAACTCCCCTTCCAGCTCTTCCACCCGCCGTTTCACTTTTTCCTGCAAATTTGCACTTCCGCCGTAGGCGTCAAACTGCATCACAGTATCCATCGCAAACACCGTCCAGTTCTGCCCTTCTCCCGGATTCTGGTTCGAATTTGAGGGATTTTTCTCTAAATTTTCGTTTTTTTCTACTGCTGCCACATTTTCTGCCGTCTCTTCCGTAGACGCAGATAAACGAGGACGGTCATTCTGGACCGTCCCCGTTTGATCCGGCTGCGATGAAGCACCGCAGCCACACAGCAGCAGAGTTAATAAAATCCACCACTTCTGTTTCAATTTTTACTCCTTTAAATACAACTACTCTTCTTCAGAAACAGACTCTTCTTTCTCAGAAGCATCGCCTTTACCTCCGTCGGATTCTTCCTTATCAGAAGTATCATCTTTTACGTCACCGGTCTCATCCTTCTTGGAATCGTCACCAGTTTCGCCGGATTCATCTTTCGAATCATCCTTGTCAGCATCGCCTTTATCTGAAGTTTCGTCTTTCTTCTCATCCGAAGTATCCTTGGACTCGTCCGAATCCTCTTTCTTGTCCTCGTCTACTTCCGGTGCCTTGTTCGCATCGTCTGTCTCGTTCTTCTTATCGCCATCCGGTACATCTGCCTTGTTTTCGTCATTCGTCTTCGGCTCTTCCGGTGTCGTGTCCTCTGCCGGTGTTTGCTCCGGTGTGGTTACTCCCTCGGTTGGGGTGGTGACGATCTCGCTTGGGAGGACTTCGTCGGCAAGAAGCGTTTTGGATTCCTTGATTAATTTCCAGTTTTTATCAAGTTTGCACTCAATCGTTCCGTTATTCTTAGTGTAGATAAGAATTTCATTATCCTCTTCTTCACTCAATCCGGACGCTGAAACCTTTAAACAATCATAATTATCATTGCTATAAGATGTATCCGTTGCATGCGGTGCAAACTCACCACTTCCAAGGAACGAAGAAACGGATGCCTTGCTATACTCTGTTCCATTCACCTCAACCGAATCAATCTCCTTTAAGAAGGTTTTTAACTTTTCTCCCTCAACTCCATTGAAGCGAATCAGTAAATAATCTCCTGTCCAACCACTCTCTTTTACAACACTGGAAACCTCAATTTCTGTATCTGCTTTCTGGCTCTCAACTGTAACCGTGATCGACTGATTCTTGTAACCTTTTGCTTCGATCACAACCTCATTCAGACCACTATCCAGTGCGCTTGTCTGAATTGTCAATGTTGTACCATTTACTGCAAATCCAAGCGCAACATCTTCCTCCGCATCATTGCCAGTTACTTTTACAGACTTAATTGCTTTCAGATACTCTTCATCACCAGTCAGAACCAGCGGTTCTCCCTCATCAACCGTAGTGCTGCCTGTCAGTTCCGGTGCTGGAAGCAGTTTCTCTTCGTTACCCGCTAACTTCATATCCTTTGTAACTGTAAAGGTAAGCTCTTTGTATCCTTCTGCCTGGATCGTTACGTCGGTGCTTTCTTCGGTGCTGAAACCGTCTAAAGTGAAATCGATGCAATCAAAATCCTGTACATTGTTATATGGATCATCTGCATCTGTCATCTTCCATGTAGGGTTATACGAACTAAGGCTGTAAGCAGCTTTCGTATACTCTTTATTTCCAACCTTCACGGACGTAATCTTAGTCAAGTAGTCTTTTACACTCGTTCCCTTTGAAGCTTTAAAAGAAGCACGTCCAAAATCCGGATCAAATGACCAACTGGCTTTATGTTTGCTAAACTCCACTACTTCTGGAGCTGCCATCTCTTCCTTAATTTCTTCCTCTTCCTTCTCAACCACAAATTCACATCTCAGGGCCTCTGTGTAGTAATTCGAACGAAGTGTCAGTTTATAAGTTCCCGGCTGAACCTGGTGAAGAATCAGCTTCTTGCCATCCCCGGATACTTCATAGTAAACATCGTTGCTACTGGACACGCCCTTCGTGTAGATATTTCTCTCAACCGCATCTTCCTCGTCAGAAAGCAGGGTAACAGATTTCAGGTTCTTCAGGAAATCTCCCTTGCTGCCATTAACGGTAAATTCAGCATTTGCAAAATAGTAGGTCTTATTAGAATCTTCTTTTTTCTCAGCTGCAAACGCCTCTTTATCATCCGCATAATCAACGTTCAGCGATAAATCGTTTTCCAGCACCTTATCGTATGTAAATGCGATACTCTGGCTCTTATATCCCGTTGCATCGACAGTCAACTTATACTCCTCACCAGCCTTGAATACATCCGCCTCAATGGTAATGGTGCCTGCTTCTTTATCGATGGAATATTTGTCCTTGCTGAGTGCCTGCCAGTTTCCGTTGACAACGATACTCTGAACCGCCTCGATATACTCTGTATCCTCTGTCTGCAGGACTACCGGCTCGCCCTCTTTGTTCTGTACAACTGTAATCGCCGGTGCATCCTGACGGGAGAAGTTTCCATTGTACTGGATATCGCCGAGCAGACCATCTTCGAGAACCTCTTTTGCCGTTGCCGGATGATTCGGATCCAATGCTCCATTTTCACGGTAATCTGCAAATGGAAGCATTCTGTTCTCTTCGTATTTCTGATTCTCGCTCTTATTTACGTAGTCTGTCCATCTGAAGAAATCATCATCTCCAGTATCAAAGACTGCATCCGGAATCGCATTGTACCACCACTCCATCACTGCCTTGGACGCATCATTTTCCATCTTGGTCTGTTCAAGGAGATGTGCATTTACAAGCAGATCGGAATCAAAAATCAGGTTTGCAGAGATTGCAGAGCTTCCTGAGCTGCTGCCGCTGGAGCTTCCACTTCCGCTGGAACCAGTCGATGCGGTGCTGATACCGTCGAATCCGTATGCCGCCATTTTCTGGCCATTGGTCTGTTCCTTCTCTTTTACCGGCTCTGCGCCCGTTGTCACCTTGAAGCTCTTGGAGAATGACCGGAAACCATTTGCATATACCGTGATCTTGTAATTGCCCTTGTATGGCAGATGGTCTGTATTATCATTGTACAGAACAAATAAATCCTGGCTGTAGAGATACCAGTCATCGAGCATCTTAAGGTCGCTTACTGTTCCGTTCGGATCTTCCAGGGTCACACGCTCGATCGGTGTCTCAATTGCGTATACCAGATCGCTGACTGCAAAATGGAGATTCTTACCGGACTGCGGTGTTTCCTTAAGCTCCAGCGTCGGTACTGTCTCATTGACGACATGAATCGGGACGAGCGCGGAACCGCCTGCCGACGATACAACCCGCACATAATAACGTCCATTATTGTAGAAATTGCTCTGTCCTGTCTGGATAGTCAGCTGTCCAACGCGTCCCTGTCCGTGCGCCACATTCTTTTCACTGTCAAATACGAGGCTTGAATTGATTGTGTTCTTCTGCTCATCGTATTCAACCAGCTCCAGTTTGCGGATGCCGTCAAACCACTCTTTTTCCTCGTCTGTATTATAGTTAAACAGAATGGTAACGGCTGCTTTTCCATTTTTTGGAAGAACCGCATCCGGCGAATAGCTCGGATGAGTCTGTTTCTCTTCATTCAAGTTATAAGTAGTCTTTTTCGGAGAAATGCGGGGATTTCCGTTTTCATCGTAATTGGTCAGATAATAGTCCCAGTAAGCAACTGACTCATGCGTCAGAATCTTCTCAGGCAGATAGCCGTCGTTTTCCTCATATACAGCATCTTCCTGGCTCTCATTGCTCAGAACCACCGTCTCTTCCTTTGCCGCATCTTCTTTGCTGCTGACGGTTACTTTGCCCGGCGTACCGAGAAGCGCCAGTTTTGCCATACTTCCGTCATCTGTGATCGGCGTTAAAAGATTGGTTACATCTTTTCCATCGACCTTAACGACCGTATTGCCTGCATTGTATCCCTCATCAAATGCGATCGGAAGCCACCAGCCCAGGGAATTTACTTCGGTAAGCTTTGTCTTCGTCTCATCTACCAGCGAAACCATCTGCGGCTTGTCTGGATTTTCAGTGTTTCCGTTATCTCCGGCATTTCCGCCATTCTGATTTCCGTCATTCCCGGAATTACCGTTATTTCCAGAATTACTGTTATTTCCGGAATTACTGTTGCTTCCAGAGCCCCCCGAATGGCTGCCGCCGGAACTGCCGGAATTCCCCGAACCGCCTCCTGATACGCTGCTTCCGTTGCCGTCTGCTGCCGGGCTGCTCGCATAACCTCTATCCGCACGGGTCTGGACCTCTCCATTTTCATTGACCCACTGTCCATCCGCATTGACGCTGTAGCCGTCCGGCGTCCGACCTTCGGTGTGCATCTGACCATAGTTTTCTGCACTCAAGTTATCAAAATAATAGCATTTTCCATCAATCCACTGCCATCCGGTCACGGTCATACCTTCCGTTCCATCGGATGCAGTGCTGAAGAAATACCATTTTCCTGCATTGTCCTTCCACCAGCCGCGGCGCATCTGTCCTTCCACGCCATCGGCAGTTGTGTTCATATAGTACCGGCGTCCATCGACGGTGATCCATCCAGTCATCATCCGTCCGGTCTGCGGATCCAGATAATACCAGCCGCTCTCGGTCTTGACCCATCCAGTCTTAAGCGTTCCGTCCGTTCCCTGATATTTCCAGTCCTGTCCTTCCTGAATCCAGGCGCCGGTCTGTACTCCGGACTCCGATGCCGGTCCGGTTGAAGCATAAGCAGTACCTGCCTGCGCCGCCGCTAACACGGTTACCGCTGCCAGAATTGCCTGCCGGGATCTTCCCTTACCTTTCATACATATTCCTCCATATAATCTTTTGTAATATCTTACTCTCCGCACTGGATTAGGCATCCCTAACTCAGGCAGCCGAGGAGGTTAGTATACACTAATCTAATAAAATCTGTCAATTATTTAAATCTGTTTAAAAATGAGAATTTTTATCTATTTTTAATTGAATTTTATTCTCAATAAAGCATTACTTTTTTAGTTGCTAAAACTAACATGCAAATTTCTTTTTCCATTCAGCACATGTTAAGTCTCATTTTGCAGCGATTTTTTCCGCCTTTTTCCCTGATATTGCCTCGCTTGCCATGAATTTTAAAAAAACATATTTTGAGAATTTTTTTCTGTTTGCTTCATTTCGTATATTTTTATCCTTTTCGCACATACTCCATCTGTAAACATTTTGTCCCATTCCAGTCCCTTCGCGGTCACTGATATTGGCTTCTCTGATAGGAGATTTACACGATGCAGATTTCTTCATCCATTGAAAATAACCGGACTTTTTTTCAAAAAAAGCTCCGACCGGACATCAGTTTTGATGTCGTAGATCGGAACCTGATGATCGGCGGGCGCGAGGCCTGCCTCTATTGTATTGATGGTTTTACCAAGGACGATACGCTTTTAAAAGTGCTGCAGGCGATGAGCAGCATTGAAACCGCCCAGATGCCTGACAATGCAAACGATTTTGCCGCCCTCTACCTCGCCTACGGCGAAATCGGGCTGGAAACGGATTCGGACGCGCTGATTATCCAGCTTCTCTCCGGTGTTCCTTTTCTTCTGATCGACGGGTATGCACAGGCACTCACAATAGACTGCCGCACCTATCCCGCCCGCGGAGTCAGCGAACCTGAAAAGGATAAGGTATTGCGCGGCTCGCGCGATGGTTTTGTCGAAACCCTTGTGTTCAATACGGCTCTGATCCGGCGGCGCATCCGCGATCCAAAGCTGCGGATGGAAATCATGAATATCGGGGAAAGTTCGCACACCGATATCGCCATCTGCTACATGGAAAACCGGGTGGACACCGAACTTTTAAACCGCATCCGCACCCGGATTCAAAAAGTGCATGTCGATGCCCTCTCGATGAACCAGGAAAGCCTTGCCGAATGTATTTATCCGCACAAATGGTTCAATCCGTTCCCAAAATTTCGTTTTTCAGAGCGTCCGGATACCTCCGCTGCCTCGATTCTGGAAGGAAATATCATCATTCTGGTGGACAATTCGCCATCCGCAATGATTCTGCCATCCTCTGTTTTCGATATCATCGAGGAAGCCGACGACTACTATTTTCCACCGCTGACCGGCACCTATCTGCGCCTGTCGCGCACGGTCATCTTTTTTCTGACCTTATTTCTGACACCGCTGTGGCTGCTTTTTATGCAGAATCCCGGCTGGATCCCGGAATGGCTCGCTTTTATCCGTGTCACCGACGAGATCCATGTGGCGCTGATCTATCAGCTCCTGATCCTGGAATTTGCCATCGATGGTCTGCGGCTCGCGGCAGTCAACACCCCCAGCATGCTGACGACACCGCTCAGTGTCATCGCCGGTATCGTGCTTGGAGAATACTCGGTCAAATCCGGCTGGTTCAACAGCGAGACGATGCTCTATATGGCGTTCGTCACGATCGCCAACTACTCGATGACGAGCTTCGAACTCGGCTACGCACTCAAATTCATGCGCGTCCTGCTCCTGATTCTGACCTTTTTCCTCAATCTCTGGGGCTTCATCGCAGGAACACTCATTGCCGTCGGCTGCCTTGTCTTTAACCGGACAATCGCCGGAAAAAGTTATATTTACCCGCTAATTCCATTTCACTGGAGTGAATTAAAAAAGCGGCTGCTCCGGAACCGGCTGCCGCATGAGGAGAAAAACGGGTAAGAATGTCGCATAAAATGTCCGCATACCCACAACTGCCCGGATGGTTCCGGGTACTGGCTGTGGTTTATGCGGACATTTTAACTTCTATATCTATCTTCTATTTTTCTTTCTTATACACTACCCCTTTCAGCACCTCCAGCGCCTCCTCATACCGCTCTGCCCCCATCGAGGCACAGGACAACAGGAGCTTCGGATATCCCTCTTGAAAATGATGCTCCTGTTTTTCCAAAAGACTCCCGACCGACTCCACCGGGCGGACGGCGACGCCT
>UMFS01038368.1_pt1 | contig 14628 bp, 17 predicted proteins | sample 1965071 | NCBI WGS metagenome assembly UMFS01 (sample SAMEA4836052, study PRJEB28245) | human gut metagenome | biome: gut microbiome; material: fecal sample | place: Denmark | collected 2008
ATCTTCCCCTCTGCAGCTTTGTCAATAATCAACATACCCATATTTTATTTTCTAGTAACTTTTGAATAAATATATTTAATTTTTCTCTTGATTCGAAATGGAATACCTGCTGGTGAGTAAAAAGAAATACAATATCCTATTCCCTTTTTCTGAAAGTCTCTCCAAAACGCATTAACATTCTTAGGAATAACAGAATGTCCCTTTAAATTTGGTTGCCGCACCGCGTCGGTAACAGAGATTTCTTGATATTTTAGCATTTCCTTAAATGAATCAAATCGTTCAAGTGCACGATCATTATTAAAGAATAAAAGAGAAACTCCTTTATTGTCATCAAATTCAGGCAAAACATCCTGAACGCCCCAAAAATCACCTACAGTAAAATCACCGCATCTTTTTATCGTTGAAAAAGGACATTCACCGCACGATCTTCTTAATGGTAAATTAGTATAGAATAATTGCGTGTATCCATCTCTATATTCTATCTTGCCATTTTCATATATTATTTTTTCCACGTGCTTGTGCCACCCCCCGATTTTATCTCGAAAGATGAATTCTTTAATCTTACTTTTCATTTTTCTTTCCAAATAGTGTAAATAGCTATTATATACCCTAGGACTAGGCACGCCATGGCAGATTAAATCTACTGTATAGAGATTATAATAAAATTTGCTTCTCGAAAAGTATTGTTTTACAGCCATTACATAGCACGGAGTTCCAGAAAATAACACTATCCTTCCCAATTTCAAATCAGCTTCAATACCTGCGTAAGTATTTCCCAATTTAGCCTGAACGTATTTTGAACCTTTTATTTCTTCAAGCTTTTCTATATGATCTATTCTTTTATAGACTGCCTGATTTGAGTTATCCATTTCGCAGCCATAAACAATTCCACCGCACTTTAAAAACGCAGTTGCAATTGCAGTAAAGGCGCCACCTGACTGACTTGCCATCAATTTCTCAGTGTCTTTTAATTTACAGCAAATTACCTTTTTAGGGGATTGCATATTATTCTCTTCCATAACTAATTCCCCTCTTTCTTATATTTTCTAATTTCAGCAAAGAACATTTTGATTAGCTTCCAATTTATTCCAACTGCATATATACAAGCAATCACCAGGGCGGCTACATTAAGAATAGTAATATTAAAATAGTAAGACAATGTAACAAATACAACAGCAACACTATTGAGTAATATATTTTTGACATTTACTTTAATTTTAATATACTTTCTGATATCAATTCTTCTATATAAAGCCGTACTAGCATAAGATACTAATGTTGAAATAGATGCTGCGTACAAACCTATAAACCTAATTAGTGCCAAGTTGACTAGAACATTTATTATTGCTCCTGCAATTGTTGTTCTAGCAATAGTGCTTGACTTCTTTAATGCAATGTATATAGCGCTATACAAACCTACAAGAATTTGGAAGATAACTGCAATCAGCAAAATCGGAATCTGATAATAAGCATTTCCATACTGTTGATTTACCATGACCGGAAATACAAAAGGCATAATTGCAATAATTCCAACACATATCGAAACAAACAAGTTAGAAACTGTCTCCATCATGTCACCGATAAACTCGTCTCTATCACTGTCATTATAGTGTACTGAAACAGTCTCCACCCAGGCCAAATTAAAAAAACCGTAAAAAGTGCCCACTAAATTTGAAAATTTATTTGCGACAGAATATACTCCATTCTCCGCAACACTTAAAAATTTTGCAATGATTGTTCTGTCAGAAGCACTTAAAATCCAGCCAGAGATTTGATTAGGCACAAGTGGCAATGAATAACCACAAACTTCCTTAATAAGCGATAAATCCACTAGCTTGGGCTTGTAATATTTCCATGCTTTTAACTTAAAGAACAAGTATATACAATTAATTGCAATTCCGCACATAGTAGCTATAAACATGCCATGTGCTCCTAATTTTAGAACCGCGACAAAAACAACATTAAGAACCACTGTACTTGCAGCGGTTAAAAAGCTACTCACGGAATATGCCAGCATATCCCCCAATCCGCGGGCAAATTGCATTAATAAACCTGAAAAGATGTTTAAAACTACACCAATCAACAAATAAATCTTATATTCTGATGAGCTGAACGGTTGTAAGCATAAATAAATCAATACCACTGCAAGTGCTTGAACAACATTTACTGATGTAATACTTGAGAATAATGCCTTAGTCTTTGTCTCATCTTCTCTGCAGTCTATCATAAAACGAAAAATTCCTTGATCTAACTGCCAACAGACCAAAGGCAAAATCAATGCTATATATGTTGTAAAAAGATCAACAATTCCGTATTCTTCTGTAGATAATAAAGCTGTATATAAGGGCAAAAGTAAAAAACTTACAAACTGGGTACACATTTTGCCTATTGTAAGAATTGCCGTATTTTTTACAAGTTCCTTACTTCTACTCACTATTTTACCCCCATTACTTTTCTATCAAGTCTACTACAGACCGCAAAAATTTGTATGATTTTTCTTTTTCTAAATTCAGACGAACATCAACCTTTGACCAATCTATTTTTCCTTTAAATGTGTTCTCCTTATTAATACCACGATTAATCGCGTGATCCTGCAAGCCAGTCAAATTAAGGATATTTTTTATTCTTCCATTTCTCTTAAGACCGATTTCAGAGTAGAATTCACGATGGAAAATTATCGAAAACGCAGTTGCATGAAATGAATTTGTAACCACATAACTTGCATTTCTAATATACCCAAGAAATTCACATGGTGATGCAGCTCCACAATGGTGTAATTCTCGGTGCTTATACCATATGTCTTGATTAGACAAATAAAGCAGCTCCATGTTTTTCTCATTAGCAAGGTTCTTTGCAAATTCTAATGTTTGATCTAATTCATCATTATATCCTACGCAGAAGAATAGAACATATGGTTTCCTGACAATAGAACTAGCCATTGTATTCCATTCGTCTTGCTTTAAAAGAAAAACAGGATCAACAACAGAACATATTTTTTTCTCTGAAGCAATTTTTTCAAAAATCGGAACCAGTTCTTTTTCCCGAAAAGAAATAAGGGCAAATCTATCAATCAATTGTTTGTAATTTTGTAATTCTTCATTTGAAAATGCAGAACTGCCTATACTTGCAGCATATGAGCAGCAAATGGATTCTGGCATTGCAAAATCACAAAAAAAAGTTTTGTCATTTCCCGTAAGAGTTATATTCCAAACCTGATCTGAACCAACAAGATATAGGTCATACTTGAGAGATGACAGATCTTCCTTTTTAATTTCATTATCTGCTGTCAAGTATTTATTGACAAATTTAGAAAACACTTTATCTAATTTCAAATAATATGGTGTCGTCAAAAGATTGCGTGCAAGTTCTTTTATGACATTGTTGTTGAACAGACTCTTCCATCTTGATTTTTCTTTTTCGATTTGTTCGTTCTTATAATTTACAATTTCAACAGTGCAATTGGAATTTTTCTGCAAATACTCTTTAAGCGCATAAGCCTGTAAAACCGCTCCGAAATTATATGCATTATGAAATGTTAATATTCCTATCTTTTTCATTCTAACCTCTGCTTATCTATCCTAAAATTAAGTGCGCCAGTTATAGCCATTGCAATGATATATAAATAAAATGTCATATCATAAAGACAGTTTCCAGACAAACTGTATAACAAATAAAAAATCTGAAAACAGAATGACAGCATTGCAGCATACTTATACTGATACTCTTGTGTCTTTGAGAAATATTTAAGTGCTTTAATCGTATACTTAAGTAAAAGAATAATGGCACCAGTATATAATACAAATCCAATAATACCCATTTCGCACAAAACCTGAATATATACATTATGTGCATCCAGACGCCGATACGATGAAATATCTGTTAGATCACGAATAAACTGTGCCGCCAAATTTGTGCTATATTGTTCTCGAAAATTCAAAAATCCAATACCTAGCAGAGGAGATTTGGTGAAATTCAATATTGCAAGTCCCCACATTGCAAATCTATCGGTTGAACTATTATCAGAGCCCAACTCTGAAAATCTCTCTACAATAAAATTCAAAGAAGGTATATTCTCAACCGCAAATTGAAGAAGGACGACGCTGACACAGGCTATAATAATCAATCTAGTAACAAATTTTGATTTTTGCTCTGTCGAAACAAACCATGTCAAGATAATTGCGACAATACACCAAACCAGAGTACCTCGTTTACCATTTAGCAGAAAGGCCAGAAAAGCTATCCCAGCAATTATTAGTCTTAACCTATTTGTATATCTACTTTTTTTTCTTGCTGATTCAGCAAGAATCAGAGTTACAAGCGTCATGATAAAAACAGCAATAAATATACCGTTTTGTGAATAATGAGCTGTTATTCCTGCTCTATATCCGTATTTTAACTGTCCAGTCCCAGGAGGATAATATCCATAAAAATCAACAACATAGCTGTATAAACTCGGAATCAGCCAAAAGAAAAAGGTAAAAAAAACGGCGCTTCCTGAAAAAAGCAGCAACATCTTTTTTAAATTATTTATCCAGTCGTCTTGTGTTGCAAGAAATAGACAAACAATGATTCCAAAAAGTATACGAAAAACAACCATTTTTTCACTATGTAAAAGTCCATACAAAAAAAACGGAATCATCATTATCCACATCAGTGTGTATGGATAGACTTTTTTCGAATAACTTATTCTTCCGTGCACTGATGCAGCCATTATAAAGCATAAAGTAATACCAATTTGCAACACTATTAATAATTGTGTCCCCAAAAGAGAAATTGGCGTTTCAAAGAAATAGAGTGCACAAAGAAGAAAAACTCCTATAAAATTATATATATCTCTAATCTTAATCTTCAATTTCCTCTCAACCCCCTTATTGAAACTATAAAGCCTTTAACAAGCCACTTTAAACCTCCAAACGGAAGATTTACAATGATAGTATTCAAAAATCCCCACTTATATTTATCAACTGCTTCTTTCAAGTTGGATTTACGTTCTCCATCAACGTAGTCATGGAACAGAAAATCTAAAGCTAAAGTGACAATTTTATATTCAGTAAAAGCTTTATACTTCCTATCAGATGCCTCACCTAGCAGCCTTTCGAGAGCAACTATATATTTTAATCTCGAATCATTTGTAAACAATCTATCTTTATTATTTGTTGCACTCTCTTCATTTATTATGTAATGATAAATAGGATATCCTACAATAACAGCTTTCAAGTTATTCTTTTCTACCAACTCTGCATTAAAAACCAAGTCTTCGCAATATTCTAGTTCCGTTAAAAAAGAAAAATCCCTTATACTTTCAGCTCGATAGAACTTGTTACAAACGCTACCCAGAATACGCCCATCATTAAGAATCATGTTATATAGTAAATGACCTTCAACATTTCTTTGTCTATTATGAGAGTGAGTTTCTTGAACAACAGTATTTAAACTATCCTTTTTTGAGTAATAAAATCCACCGATTACAATATCTATATCTTTATTCTCAAAAAACAACCTTACCTTTTCAAAAACATCTTTCTCATAAATATCATCAGAATCACAGAATCCTACAACATCCCCAGTACTGTGTGATAAACCAGTATTTCTGGCCGCTGATACACCCTTACCATTAGTTCGATAGAGTTTGATTTCAGTATATTTTTTCTTCAACGCTAAGCATATTTCATACGATCTGTCAGTTGAATAGTCCTCAACCAAAATTAACTCTATCTCGAATTTTGTCTTCTGGGTTATAATACTATCTATACAATATTCAATTGTTTTTTCTGCATTGTATACTGGTACTATAATACTGATTTTCATAATAATATTGATATCCCGTCTCACTTCATTGTCATTTTACCAAATCCAATTTTTAAAGCCGAAACAAATCCAACATTTCTTACTTTACGTACAATTCGTAAAGGAAGCATTAAGATTTGCCCCAAAAGATATCTGCCTTTTCCTCCATTTCCAAACTTTCTTTCAATTTTTAATATAGCCCAATCCAAAGGCGTAAACCAGCTCGCAACAAAATGATGTATGGAATGTGTATTTTCGGTTGTTGTGAGGACTCCGGTATTAAAATCTAACGGGCAAAAGAAATCTGCCGGATAAACTGTTATCCCAGCTACTTGCTGTATGATATTTGCATTAACCATACCATGTTTTTTCAAAATTTCGGTAGTATAATCAACAATTGTTTTAATATTCTGACCGCCATTTCCAGTGACGAAATGTAATTGATGGTAAAACTCGATTATCTCTTTGAAAACTTCAACCCCCGGTTCCGAACCCAATCCCAGTCCTGGATTCACCTCATACTCCATACCATGTACAGTTTTCTTCCCAGGTTGTAGCCCCATAAATGTTCCTTTAGAAACAATATCATCAAAAGATTTTACTAATTCAACATCTGTATCGAAATACAATCCTCCGTATTTATACAAGATTTCAAAACGTGCATAATCACTTACAAATGCCCATTTTTTTGCTTCATATGCCTCTTTTACATATGCGCAACTATTCATGTCAAAATTATCTTCATTCCACTCTTTGATTTCATAATCTGGGCAAAATTTTTTCCAAGATTCAATGCATTGTTTTGCCTTCTCCGGCAGTTCACCTCTGCCAAACCAGCAATAGTGTATTGTTTTCGTTATCACAATCTATACTCCTTTAAATTTACTAATTCTCTTATAAAAGATCTTTCAAGCCCGGAATCTTTAACATTATAAATGTTGCTCCCCAAGAGAGCAGAAACACAATAAACCATAACAGCGGAATAGCAAATCCTATTCCTAACAGAGGAAAATTAGTAGGGGTAATGTCCACCATCTTATATAGAAGATTGATAAAGAACGGATGAATCAAATAAATGCCAAAACTACACCTACTGATTGATTTTGCTAGTCTTCCCACATGTATACTGTCCATGTATTTTTTGAACAAACAGAATACTGACAGTGCCTGGATCATAGTAAATATTCTATCTCCCAGAATCAATGCAGAACCCTCTCCGCATCTCATAACAGCAGCGTACTGTATAATAATTTTTATTACAGAGGCAAACAGCCACAATCCGAGCTGTACCCCTCCCCGGTTAGTGATGATATCTATTGCTTTTTTCTCTCTGCCATTATCCTCAGCATGGAGTCCACCAATAATGTAACCGAGCAAAACATATGTTACATACTGCGTAAACAGCATATAATTTTCTATCTTCGTACCAAAGGCAATATTAATTGTTGGGATAACAAAGTTTCCAAAAATTAATATCGCCGTAAATATGCAAATTTCTCTATTACTTGAATTATCGATAAATCTCTTCAAAGGAATAAGAATCAAGTAGATACCAATTAGAATATATAAATACCAAAGATGCGACCAACTTTTCTGTTGAAGAGTCATCAGCACTGAATTTGGTAGCATTCCTATTTCTAATGTTTTTCTTTCAAATACTTGTTCCAAAAGAGCAAAGGCACTGCCAAATAAAAGTAATACCGCTCCCATTCGAAGGCTCATTTTCTTTACCTTTGTAAATGCCAGCTTATTTGAATGCAAAAGCAAATTACCGCTGATCATCAGAAAAACCGGTACTGCCCACTGAATCAGCGTATATACACATGTAAGTATGGTATAATTGCTCTTTCCAATCTCCTGCACTGAATAATTATTTGGCTGTGTCATCGTTATATGAATTCCAATGACTGCAATAGCACTAATTATTCTCAGCCAATCAATATATTCAATTCTTTTTCTTTCCATAGCTCCCACACCTATTTCTTTATCTTGACAAAAAAGCATAATGCTCTTCTTGTTAACGAATATCCAATATATTTTTTTAATTTTTTAACTTTCTTGACTTTTCTACTAATGTCATAATTCAATAAAATTTGCAGATTCTTAACTTTACTCAAGAGTTCCTTATTCTTTACTCCTGAAGATACCCCTAGAAGAACAGAATACTCATATGCATAATAAGAAGCAAGCAATTCAGTCTTTTCCTTGTCCTCCAGCTTTAGTGCCTGTCTATAACCTTTCTCACACATATAAAGCTTATCGGAGATTAACTTTTCAGCTTTTCCAGCAGTAATTGAACCATTCCGTTGTTGTCTATACGCATAGAATGGATTATCATAAAAATCAAACCGTTGCGCATAAAGAAGGAGATCTCCACACCAATCCATGTCCTCACTAAGATATCCGTCTTTAAATCTCATCGAATAGCTGTCAATAATAGATTTTTTAACCACTTTATTCCATGCTGCTGCTCGATAAATATTATTTTCAATCATATAACGGATTGATGCATTAACATCTTTATCTATAATCTTCGTCCTGTCCACGTCTGAGGTGATGATATAAGTATATTTATCTTCACTCTCATAGTATCTCTTTGCAGTGAATACAAGTACGTCAGCATCCGTTTCTGTAAGGTTAATGTGAATGTGCTCAAGAGCACTAGCATCATCCCAAAAATCATCACTATCAATAAAGATGACATACTTACCGGTGGCAATATCCAATCCTGCATTTCTTGCACTTGATAACCCACCATTTTCTTTATGAACTACTTTTACACGTGTGTCTGACGAGCTATACCTATCACAGATTTCTCCACAGGTATCTGGTGAACCATCATCAACCAGTATTAATTCAAAATTACAAAAAGACTGTCCAATAATGCTGTCAATACATATCTCTAAATACTTTTCAACCTTATATATTGGGACAATAATACTAAACTCTGGCATCTTCTCACTCTTTTACTCTTTCTTGCATTCGTTTATAGTTCTTCTCAGGAATTATGACACCATGCAGCACAGATGCCACTTCACAAAGTACAAATCGTGGTGCTTTACGAATCATCGTAGTTCTAAACTTAACCAAACCACTTCTCTTATCCTCCTGAAGTGGAATATCTCTCCACGGTGACATTTCTTTATACTTTAAGAAAGTTTTTAAATATGGATGTTGATTTCCTTTTATCCAAGGCCTTAGACCATCCAAAAAACATGTTGTAAAGTGTACTAAGCCGGGGTTTGATATGGCTTCTGAAAATTCTTCTTTACTGTAAAAATCTTGGCTTTTCGATCTCCTGATTTTTAGCACCTGCTCATATGTAGCATAAAAATAAATCGAAAGCGTGTTATAACGCATAGGAAGTTTTACTTTCTTCTCTTGTTCCACAACACCATTCAAAACATCCTGATCTAAGTATGCTAGACTGCTACCGTATTTTGTAATGTAATCCGTGAATTTTCTTTCGTAATTCCCAACACGTACTTCATCAAGATTCAAAAACACAATACCACCATTCAAATAATAGTCGCCATCATTTTTCCCCACATTACGTCTGTAACGGTCATTAATACATTCCAGCATTCCACCAAATACTTTTCCCGTCATATCCGTATTCCACAATGGTTCAATAGTATCTACAATAATAGTATCACAGTCAATATTCAGAACTTTATGTACTGTTTCAGGCAATGCACTCGCCATATATAACCGGCCAAAAGTACTGATATTCCATCTTCTTGTGTCTATTTCTTGTCCGGTAAGTTCTTTCATGTCAGGCATCGGAACAAAAGAGATGTCACGCCGATACTCCTTAACAACTTCAATCAATTTATTTTTATTTATATCTGAAATATGATTATCCATAATATAAATATGGATAGCATCACACTCTCTATTATTTTCTAACAATGACAATATTGAAATACCTGTCAAAAAGGCATAGCTGTCACTACTTGAGTACAAAATATCCATCTTCCCACCGTATATCCTTTACATTCCTTCATCTTCTTTAATCCATCGAGCTGTTCGCTCAATCCCCTTCCTAAAAGGAATCAAGGGTTTAAATCCAGTATCTTTATAAAGTTTAGTAACATCAAATGTTGTTATCGGTAAAGAAATGACATTTGATGTTATTTTTCCAAACCCTAACTCAACTGGCTCACCATCGTGTAAATCATTAGCAACTTGTCCAACAATCTTTAAAAATTCCTTTAACGGTTTTGCATCACCGGAGCCAATCGTATAATTAGTTCCATCCACGCCTTTTTCTGCAATTAGAATAAGAGCTCTGGCGACATCCGAAACATGAACAAAATCATAATACTGATTTCCTGCCGATAAATCAGGCGACTCTCCATGAAGAACTTTACGAATTATTGTGTTAACAAGCCGAGCGGATCTTTCCTCTTCGCCATATGTATTAATCAAGGGCCAGAAAAAGCGAATTCCATAAGTTCCACATTTTGCCTTTCCAATCCAGTGAGCCGCTGTTTTTGTTGCCTTATACATATACCCAAGATTCGAAATCACTTTATCTTCATTCATCTCAAACAGCGACTCTGCTTCATGCATACTTCCGCAACCAATAAAGCAGCCAATTCTCATAATATGCATAGCATCAATCAAATCAAGTGTTGACTGTAAGTTCTGCATCTGAATCGCTTCGTTTCGAGCATCCAGATCAGATACTCCCTGCCAGGCAATATGAAAGACAACGTCAATATCTCGATCAGCAATCATATCAGGCAGCATATGATAATCTGCAATGTTGCACTCCACTATCTTTACCGGCAAAGCATTGATCGTATTAAGATTTTTTGTTCCCCGTCGCACAACTGCAATGACTTCCACATTCTGTTTCACAAGTTCTCTTACGAGAAATTTTCCAATAAATCCTGTTGCTCCTGTTACAATTGCTTTTTTCATCACTCCGCTCCTCCGTTACTTTCTTAATTCAATATATTCAGCTAATGTTGGCCAATTTTTGTCTTTCTCGGTTGCAATAATATGTTCTACCCCATATTCTTTAAGCGGCCATGGGATATTTAATTCCGGATCATTCCAACGAATACCTCCACACGCTGACGGAACATACCTTCCCGAACACTGATAAGAGAAAATCGTATCATTAGTAAGCGAAATAAATCCGTGAGCAAATCCCTCCGGGATATATGTTACAAATTGATCTTCAGCCTTTAAAAGCTCAGTATGGTATTGACCAAAGGTCGGAGAATTCTCTCTTAAATCAAGAGCTACATCAAATAAAACACCAGATATGACGTGTATAAGTTTTGCTTGCGAATCCACTGTTTGATAATGAAGCCCTCTTAAAGCTCCCTTTTTAGAATATAAATCACTGCTTTCTGTAAATTCACATGTTATACCATTCTCTGCAAAAATATTTTTTTCATAATATTTTTTATACAAACCGCGCTCGTCTGGATACATATGTGGCTTTATGAGCATTAAACCCTCAATTTCGGTTTTCTTAAATTCAAAAGGCATTACTAATCCCCCTGTTCTAAAATCTTAGTTATCGTCTCTCGATAAAAATCTTGAACCGGAAGGAAATGTTCCGGTATATGATTAAACCATCCAAGATGACCTTTTATTTCTTGGTTGTCAAGCAGTCGAAGTTGAACTTTATCTACAGGCACACACTGATAAAGGAACGAAATAAAATGGGTTCGCCCCATATCTCTTTTTGGCTCAATATTCTCCGTAATTAATACGGGTTTCATATCACAGAGAACATCTGTACCAAGTTCACTTTTAGCACAGACATGAAGTCTTTGTTCTAAGGTTTCTTTTAATCGGACACATCCTCCTGGCAAATGCCATCCAGCTCCGCATTGTTCATCATCTCTCCATGAAAGCAAAACCTTTCACTCTTTAACAATAAGAATGTCAACGTTTACAATAGGAGTCAGTGATGCCACAGCTAAAAACAATTGATTCCCCAGTCCTTCAGCGGGATCAATTTTTCTTCTTTTATTTTCAAAAGTAATTCATTTATAACCGCTGTAAGACTCATGCAAATTTTACCTTTTAACTTTCCATAAATAATTTAATTTCGTTATCCATGCAGGCACGAATATCTCCACCTTCTCCCCAACACTTGCTCCATTCCACGACCATCTCAATTGCCGTATCAAGGTTCCAATGGGGCTTCCAGCCAAAGGTGGTCTTCAACTTGGAGCAATCCAGCTTCAAGAAATTCGCTTCGTGGGGACCACCGTCATACCGGTTGACCCATTTCATACCATCGCCCCACTTGCTCACAAACAAATCGACTAAGGCCCCCGTCTGGAAGCAATCCACATCATCGGGGCCTACATTATAATAGCCTGCATATTTAATGTCCTGATACTGCATTGCTGCAATCATCAGATACGCATACAGCGGCTCCAGAACGTGCTGATACGGACGGGTCGAGAACGGATTTCTTACCACAATATCCTCATGCTTGATTGCAGCACGGATACAGTCTGGAATAATGCGGTCATTCGCAAAATCGCCGCCACCAATCACATTACCTGCACGAGCCGTAGAAATTGCAACATGATCATCGTTAAAGAAGCTGTTTTTATAGGAGTGTGTAACCAGCTCAGAACAGGACTTAGAGTTGGAGTACGGATCATAACCGTCCAGTTCTTCATTCTCCCGATAGCCCCAAGCCCATTCCTTGTTTAGATAGACCTTATCAGTCGTCACATTCAGGAAAGATTTCACGCAACTGCTGTTACGCACACATTCCAGAATGTTCACTGTACCCATCACATTCGTTTCGTATGTATAAGCAGGGTTCTTATAGCTGTCACGAACGATGGGCTGTGCTGCCAGATGCAGTACGATTTCCGGCTGTGCTTCATCAAATGCGGCCTTCAATGTTTTAAAATCACGGATATCTCCAATTACAGAATGCACGTCCTGCTCAATTCCGGCAATCTCATACAAAGAAGGACTAGTCGGAGGATTGAGGGAATAACCAGTAACAATAGCTCCAGCGTTAACCAGCATCTTACACAGCCAAGATCCTTTAAAACCGGTATGTCCTGTTACAAATACTTTCTTTCCTTTATAAAAGTCCAAATCAAAATTCATGTTTATTTTCCTCAGTCTTTCCAAAGTTTCCACGGGGCGTTACCGTCTTCCCACAATTTTTCAAGCTTTTGTTTTTCTCTTAAAGTATCCATACACTGCCAAAAGCCTTTGTGAATATATCCTGCGAGCTGCCCATCTTCAACCAACTTCGTGAGCGGTTCCTTTTCAAAGATCGTGCTGTCTCCTTCAATATAATCAAACAGAGCAGGTTCAAAAACCATATATCCGATGTTAATCAAATCACCGTCAAAATCGGATTTCTCTCTAAATGCATTAATGATTCCATTGTTGCCAACATCAACAATACCTTTTGTCTGTCCAAAATTATACATTGACATTGTTCCGATTTTACCGTGTGCTCTATGAAACGCAAGTAATTCGTCTATGTTAATATCACCAACCGCATCACCGTAGGTAACCATAAATGTATCATCGCCAACAAAGTCTTTAACTCGTTTGATACGTCCACCAGTTTGTGTATTTAATCCAGTATCAACAACCGTTACCTTCCATGGCTCAGCATGCTTATTGTGAATAATCATTTCATTGCCTTTTGTGAAATCAAAAGTAATATCAGATGTATGGATAAAATAGTCTGCAAACCATTCTTTAATCACATGCTGTTTGTATCCGGCACAGATAATAAATTCATTAATACCATAAGCTGAATATTCTTTCATAATATGCCACAGTATCGGCTTTTCCCCAATTTCAATCATTGGTTTTGGTTTTAAATGAGACTCCTCAGATATCCTTGTTCCAAAGCCGCCTGCTAAAATAACAACCTTCATAGTATTTTTCTCCTCTACCCCTAGTAGGGCTCATACCTTATTTTTATATCTATCTACACATCCATATGGATGGTATTTCTCTCTAATTCCTCGTGTGTTCATCACACACTCGGCTAAGTGTTTTCTTATGCTGTCGTATCCAATTACCACAGCAATCATATTTTGCCTGTTTTCTACTCCATAAAACATCCGTTGAGTACACTCGTCTCTATTTCTCTATAGCCAAAGTGTTGCTTTATATAATCGAACCCCGTATACCCTGCAATGACGTTTTTTCTAAGTGTTGGATTGTTGAATCGAACCCTGTCGGCGCATGAGTTTTGTTAAAACTGTATATATCATCCAGTCCAATTTTCGTCATTCATTGTTCCTTATGAATAAATCATTCACTCTCACCGCACAAAATCTGTATTTATCATCGCCATCCATGCTCTACTCAACAGCTGTTTTATGAAGTAGAAATCATCTGTTTTTCTCTATTTTTCATGACTCAACAAACCGTTATGATGTAGGTGTCATTAGCGGGTCAGATAGTGTACTCAACAGCAGTTTCAGACGTTAATGATAAACTCATGGATTTTTGTTGTTTTATCCTGTTTTCCGCCATTTCCTCATAACTTCCAAAAAAGTTGTGCCAATTTTGTGTCACAGGGGTCAAAAGTTCAGCGTTTTGTATGAGTTATTGGCATTTTCAGTTCATACAGCTGTGAAATATAACCAATTTCAGTACCCCATATAGTGTGCAAAACGGGTTCTTTTCGACGATGCTACGTCAATACGGTTTGTTGCGTAGACATTTGTAGGAGCAACAATTACTACAAAGTCAGCATCGGCGTATGCGGTCTTAGCATCCAGAGTTACAGTCAAGTTCAGTTCCTTCTCTGCAAGATACTTTTCAATATAATCATCCTGAATCGGAGACTTCCGGTTGTTGATCATCTCG
>UMFS01000270.1_pt1 | contig 14608 bp, 9 predicted proteins | sample 1965071 | NCBI WGS metagenome assembly UMFS01 (sample SAMEA4836052, study PRJEB28245) | human gut metagenome | biome: gut microbiome; material: fecal sample | place: Denmark | collected 2008
ATAGATACACTCATCAGCAACAATGCACTATGGTCAAAAATGCTGGTGGAAGAGGATCCCGGGTTTTTTGAGAAACTGGCACAAGCGCAAAAACCGCGCTTTCTATGGATTGGATGTTCCGACAGTCGCGTTCCTGCAGAACGTTTAACCGGTCTTGAGCCGGGCGAACTCTTTGTTCACCGTAATGTTGCTAACCTGGTCATTCACACCGACCTGAACTGCCTTTCCGTGGTTCAGTATGCAGTGGATGTACTCGAAGTTGAACACATTATTATCTGTGGCCACTACGGTTGCGGCGGCGTACAAGCCGCAGTTGAAAACCCGGAACTGGGGCTTATCAACAACTGGCTGCTACACATCCGCGATATCTGGTTCAAACATAGCTCATTGCTCGGCGAAATGCCGCAAGAGCGCCGTCTGGATACCTTGTGTGAACTGAACGTCATGGAACAGGTGTATAACCTGGGCCACTCCACCATTATGCAATCAGCGTGGAAACGCGGGCAGAAAGTTACCATTCACGGCTGGGCCTACGGCATTCACGACGGCTTGCTGCGTGATCTGGATGTTACTGCCACCAACCGCGAAACCCTTGAGCAACGTTACCGTCACGGGATTTCCAACCTCAAGCTGAAACACGCCAACCACAAATAAAAATGCCATGCCGGATGCAACACATCCGGCAACTTCACACTTACTCGTCCAGCAGAATCACTTTGCCGATATACGGCAGATGACGGTAACGCTGTGCGTAATCAATGCCGTAACCCACCACAAACTCATCCGGGATCGAGAAACCGATAAATTCAACCGGGACGTTCACTTCACGACGGGACGGTTTATCCAGCAGCGTACAAATCGCCAGCGACTTCGGTTCGCGCAGGCTTAAGATCTCACGCACTTTCGACAGTGTATTCCCCGAGTCGATGATATCTTCAACAATCAGCACGTCCTTGCCACGGATATCTTCATCCAGATCTTTGAGGATTTTCACATCACGGGTGGTGGACATGCCGCTACCGTAGCTGGAGGCGGTCATAAAGTCGACTTCATGAGATACCTGAACTTCACGGCACAGGTCCGCCATAAACATAAATGAGCCACGCAGCAGACCAACCAGCACCATATCGCTGCCGCTGTCTTTGTAACGCTCAGTAATCTGACGACCCAGTTCGGCGATACGCGCTTTAATCTCCGCTTCGGGGATCATTACTTCTACAGTATGTTTCATATCTCTAACCATATGATTTAAAAACAAATCACTTCGCACGGGCAGGTTTTGGCACCGCAACAAAGCGCAAGACACGCAGTATACCAGTAAAACTATTCATTCGCGGAATCTGTTAATAAAGCTCGAATTGTGATGACGATCACACATGTTAAAACCTATAATTAATTGCTACTAAAATATTAATGAATTGAAATGGTGTCTCTTTATGGCAATTAACAATACAGGCTCGCGACGATTACTCGTCACGCTAACAGCCCTTTTTGCAGCGCTTTGCGGGCTGTATCTACTCATTGGCGGAGGCTGGCTGGTCGCGATTGGCGGCTCCTGGTACTACCCTATCGCTGGTCTTGTGATGCTCGGCGTCGCCTGGATGCTGTGGCGCAGTAAACGTGCCGCGCTTTGGCTGTACGCAGCCCTGCTGCTCGGCACCATGATTTGGGGCGTCTGGGAAGTTGGTTTCGACTTCTGGGCGCTGACTCCGCGCAGCGACATTCTGGTCTTCTTCGGCATCTGGCTGATCCTGCCGTTTGTCTGGCGTCGCCTGGTCATTCCTGCCAGCGGCGCAGTTGCCGCACTGGTGGTGGCACTGCTGATTAGCGGTGGTATCCTGACCTGGGCCGGATTTAACGATCCGCAGGAAATCAACGGCACCTTAAGCGCCGATGCCACACCTGCCGAAGCAATCTCCCCCGTTGCCGATCAGGACTGGCCTGCCTATGGTCGTAATCAGGAAGGTCAACGCTTTTCACCTCTGAAACAAATTAACGCCGATAACGTTCACAAGCTGAAAGAAGCCTGGGTGTTCCGTACTGGCGATGTGAAGCAGCCGAACGATCCGGGTGAAATCACCAATGAAGTGACGCCGATTAAAGTGGGCGACACCCTTTACCTGTGTACCGCTCACCAGCGACTGTTTGCGCTCGATGCCGCCAGCGGCAAAGAGAAATGGCATTACGATCCTGAGCTGAAAACCAACGAGTCTTTCCAGCACGTAACCTGCCGTGGCGTCTCTTATCATGAAGCCAAAGCAGAAACGGCTTCGCCGGAAGTGATGGCGGATTGCCCGCGTCGTATCATTCTTCCAGTGAATGATGGTCGCCTGATTGCGATTAACGCTGAAAACGGCAAACTGTGCGAAACCTTCGCCAATAAAGGCGTGCTTAATCTGCAAAGCAATATGCCAGACACCAAACCGGGTCTGTATGAACCGACTTCGCCACCGATTATCACCGATAAAACCATCGTGATGGCAGGTTCAGTTACCGATAACTTCTCAACCCGCGAAACGTCTGGCGTGATCCGTGGTTTTGATGTCAACACCGGGGAGCTGCTGTGGGCTTTTGATCCGGGCGCGAAAAATCCGAACGCAATCCCGTCTGACGAACACACCTTTACCTTTAACTCGCCAAACTCGTGGGCACCAGCGGCCTATGACGCGAAGCTGGATCTGGTGTATCTGCCGATGGGCGTGACCACGCCGGATATCTGGGGCGGTAACCGCACACCGGAACAGGAACGTTATGCCAGCTCGATTCTGGCGCTGAATGCCACTACCGGGAAACTGGCGTGGAGCTACCAGACCGTTCACCACGACCTGTGGGATATGGATCTTCCGGCACAGCCGACGCTGGCGGACATCACCGTTAATGGTCAGAAAGTGCCAGTTATTTACGCTCCGGCGAAAACCGGCAACATTTTTGTGCTCGATCGTCGTAATGGCGAACTGGTGGTTCCGGCACCGGAAAAACCGGTTCCCCAAGGTGCAGCGAAAGGCGATTACGTAACCCCAACTCAACCGTTTTCTGAACTGAGCTTCCGTCCGACGAAAGATTTGAGCGGTGCGGATATGTGGGGAGCCACCATGTTTGACCAGCTGGTGTGCCGCGTGATGTTCCACCAGATGCGCTATGAAGGCATTTTCACCCCGCCATCTGAACAGGGTACGCTGGTCTTCCCGGGTAACCTGGGGATGTTCGAATGGGGCGGGATTTCCGTTGATCCAAATCGTGAAGTGGCAATTGCCAACCCAATGGCACTGCCGTTTGTTTCGAAACTGATCCCACGCGGTCCGGGTAACCCGATGGAGCAGCCGAAAGATGCCAAAGGCACGGGTACGGAATCCGGCATTCAGCCACAGTACGGTGTACCGTATGGTGTCACGCTCAACCCGTTCCTCTCACCGTTTGGTCTGCCGTGTAAACAGCCAGCATGGGGTTATATCTCGGCGCTGGATCTGAAAACCAATGAAGTGGTGTGGAAGAAACGTATTGGTACGCCGCAAGACAGTATGCCGTTCCCGATGCCTGTACCGGTGCCGTTCAATATGGGTATGCCGATGCTGGGCGGGCCAATCTCCACGGCGGGTAACGTGCTGTTTATCGCTGCTACGGCAGATAACTACCTGCGCGCTTACAACATGAGCAACGGTGAAAAACTGTGGCAGGGCCGTTTACCAGCGGGTGGTCAGGCGACGCCAATGACCTATGAAGTGAATGGCAAGCAGTATGTGGTGATCTCCGCAGGCGGTCACGGTTCATTTGGTACGAAGATGGGCGACTATATTGTGGCTTATGCGCTGCCGGATGATGTGAAATAACCATAATGCCCGGAGAGATCCGGGCATATTTCCGAATACGGTCTTTTTATACCGTAAACCCTAACATCATCCCCGTATCTTCATGCTCCAGCAGATGGCAGTGCGCCATATAAGCATGTTCTTTCGGTGCGTTGTGATTAAACTTCACCAGCACTTCACTGACATTGCCTTCTACCTTAACGGTATCTTTCCAGCCCGCGCGATGAGCCGCTGGCGGTTTGCCATTTTCTGACAAGATACGGAACTGGGTGCCGTGAATATGGAACGGATGCAGCATCATGTCGCCCACGCCAGAGATAACCCAACGTTCGTACTGCCCTTTCGCCGCCGCAAACATCGGCTTATTCATATCAAACGCCTGACCGTTGATTTTATTGGCATGGTGGAAATCGAACTTCCCGCCGTGGTTCATATGATTCATATTACCGTGCCCCATATGGCCCATCATCTGGCTGTGATCCATTCCGGCCATCGCCTGATCGCCATATTTCTCCATTAGCATCTGCATACCCATCATATCGAGCATCGGGTCCATAGAAAGTTGCAGCTTGCGTACCGTCAGCCCTTCCAGCGAAGGTAACGCAGGCAGGCTACTTAATGTGTCTGGCAAAGCACCGGAGGCACTAATAGCAATCGGCTGAATCCGCATTACCGGATGCGGCTTGTCAAACGGCGCAATCGCCATCCCCATCTGGCTGACCGGTAGCGTCACCAGGTCAAAGGGTTTGTTGTCGTTAACCTCCACCAGCACTTCAAAACGCTCGCCCATCAGCACCGGCAGCTCGCTCACCTTCACCGGTTCAGGTAGCAGACCACCGTCGCTGGCAATCACATACAGCGGGCGATTGTCGCTGGTGGCGAAATTGAGCGAGCGGGCATTACAGCCATTGAGCAAACGCAGGCGCAGCCAACCACGCGGGGCAGCGTGTTGTGGGTAGATTGCACCGTTGGTCAGCAGCGTATCGCCAAACCAGCCCACGGCGGCGGTCATCACATCCAGTTGATAATCAATCTGCCCATCAGCGTTAAATTTTTTATCCTGAACAATCACCGGAACATCATCGATACCCCACTGTTTTGGCAGCATTAATTTCAGGACCTCGTCATCTTCAATTACCACCAGCCCAGCCAACCCCATCGCCACCTGTCGCCCGGTCTTGCCATGTTGATGTGGATGGAACCAGCAAGTAGCGGCAGGTTGATCAACGTTCAACGTCACCGAGCGCTTGCCACCTGGCAGAATAATTCCCTGCGGGCCGCCGTCGACTTCACCCGGTACTTCCAGCCCGTGCCAGTGCAACGTCGTCTCTTCCGTCAGTTGGTTATAGATATCAACCGTTACCGCTTTGCCGCGCTGTAATTTCACCGCCGGCCCCAGCAGATTGCCGTTATAGCCCCAGGTAGTTGCAGTTTTCTCGCCAAAGGTAGACTGACCTGCGCCAATAGTTAACTGAATGCGATTACGGGCATCGGTCGTGAGCAAATCAGGGATCGGTAACGTTGGGCGTTCCGCCGCAAAGACTGCGCGGCTCCACAGCGGCAAGGCTGAAGCCACACCCAGCGCGACGGAATATTTTAAGAAATCACGACGTTGCATAGTTATTTCCTTATTCTTAAGCAGGCGAAACAAAATCAAACGTTGAGCATAGTCCTTCCCCTTACGGGAAGGTCAAGCCGCAGACACAATTTAATCGACAATAATGGTCGTCGCCTCGCTCGCAGTGTGCTAACGTTTATCTTCTTTAAGCCCCTGGTAGAAGCAATGAAGACGTTTTTCAGAACAGTGTTATTCGGCAGCCTGATGGCCGTTTGCGCAAACAGTTACGCGCTCAGCGAGTCTGAAGCCGAAGATATGGCCGATTTAACGGCAGTTTTTGTCTTTCTGAAGAACGATTGTGGTTACCAGAACTTACCTAACGGGCAAATTCGTCGCGCACTGGTCTTTTTCGCCCAGCAAAACCAGTGGGATCTCAGTAATTACGACACCTTCGACATGAAAGCCCTCGGTGAAGACAGCTACCGCGATCTCAGCGGCATTGGCATTCCCGTCGCTAAAAAGTGCAAAGCCCTGGCCCGCGATTCCTTAAGCCTGCTTGCCTACGTCAAATAATCCCTGATACCTTTTTGTAGAAATATTGACCGTGCATCCGCGGTCAATGTTAGCTATTATGTTGCGCCCTTTTTTTACGGGTGTTAACAAAGGAGGTATCAACCCATGGCCGAAAAAAAACAGTGGCATGAAACGCTACACGACCAGTTTGGGCAGTACTTTGCGGTAGATAACGTTCTGTATCATGAAAAGACCGATCACCAGGATCTGATCATTTTTGAGAACGCTGCATTTGGTCGCGTAATGGCGCTGGATGGCGTAGTACAAACCACCGAGCGCGACGAGTTTATCTATCATGAGATGATGACCCATGTTCCGCTACTGGCCCATGGTCACGCGAAACATGTGCTGATTATCGGCGGCGGCGACGGTGCCATGCTGCGTGAAGTAACCCGACATAAAAACGTTGAGTCAATCACGATGGTGGAAATCGATGCGGGTGTCGTATCGTTCTGCCGTCAGTATCTACCCAACCATAACGCCGGTAGCTACGACGATCCGCGCTTTAAGCTGGTGATCGACGATGGCGTCAATTTCGTTAATCAAACCAGCCAGACCTTTGATGTCATTATCTCCGACTGCACCGATCCTATCGGTCCCGGCGAAAGCCTTTTCACTTCGGCATTTTATGAAGGCTGCAAACGTTGCCTGAATCCTGGCGGTATCTTCGTCGCACAAAACGGCGTCTGCTTTTTACAGCAGGAAGAAGCCATCGACAGCCATCGCAAACTCAGCCATTACTTCAGCGACGTTGGCTTTTATCAGGCGGCGATCCCGACCTATTACGGCGGTATCATGACTTTTGCATGGGCGACAGATAACGACGCCTTACGCCATCTCTCAACCGAAATTATTCAGGCGCGTTTTCTCGCCTCTGGCCTGAAATGCCGTTATTACAATCCGGCAATCCATACGGCAGCTTTTGCCTTACCTCAGTATCTGCAAGACGCACTGGCTTCACAGCCGTCCTAAGGAGAAGATAAGAAATTGAAAAAACTGAAACTGCATGGCTTTAATAATCTGACCAAAAGTCTGAGTTTTTGTATTTACGATATCTGCTACGCCAAAACTGCCGAAGAGCGCGACGGTTATATTGCTTATATCGATGAACTCTATAATGCCAACCGTCTGACCGAAATCCTGTCAGAAACCTGTTCCATTATCGGGGCCAATATTCTTAACATCGCCCGCCAGGATTACGAACCACAGGGTGCCAGCGTCACTATTCTGGTGAGTGAAGAACCGGTTGACCCGAAACTCATCGACAAAACAGAACACCCCGGCCCACTGCCAGAAACGGTCGTTGCCCATCTCGATAAAAGTCATATTTGCGTACATACCTACCCGGAAAGTCATCCTGAAGGCGGTTTATGTACCTTCCGCGCCGATATTGAAGTCTCTACCTGCGGCGTGATTTCTCCGCTGAAGGCGCTGAATTACCTGATCCACCAGCTTGAGTCCGATATCGTAACCATTGATTATCGCGTGCGCGGTTTTACCCGCGACATTAACGGTATGAAGCACTTTATCGACCATGAGATTAATTCGATTCAGAACTTTATGTCTGACGATATGAAGGCGCTGTATGACATGGTGGATGTGAACGTCTATCAGGAAAATATCTTCCATACCAAGATGTTGCTTAAAGAGTTCGACCTTAAGCACTACATGTTCCACACCAAACCGGAAGATTTAACCGACAGCGAGCGCCAGGAAATTACCGCTGCGCTGTGGAAAGAAATGCGCGAGATTTATTACGGGCGCAATATGCCAGCTGTTTAACGGCTCTGGCGGAGCTCCCAGGCTCCGCCAGATTTATTTACTTCTGCTGCACGAAATTGCGGTAAGCCGCCACGACCTGCAGAAAATCCTCAACGCCGCATAGCGACAGGCTTTCTTCGTCGTAGTAGTTCATCCCCTCTTCCATTTCATCGCCAGCGAATTCCAGTTGATTGGCGCGAACCATCACCTCTTCACCGTCCATCCACAGGGTGTATTCATGCCCTGCCCGTTGCCAGGACCGTTCGCTACCTTTCAGTGCGTGCGCTGCTTGTTCCACTTCATCAAGCAAGGCCAGGTTTTCTTTCACCTCTTCATTAAACCAGTGCCCGACCACTTCATGCCCCATGGACATACGCACCTTTACCACTCCGGTAATATCGCGCAGAAATTCGTAATCCATAGTGTGTTCCTCTGCTCCCGGCAATGCGCCGAAATCGCATCGCGCCATTGATGTAATTATCGCAGCCTTACCGGAGAAAAACAGCGGAACGGCGATGGTTTAGAAATAAAAAATGCCCGGGAATCTCATTCACCGGGCATTGTGTCGTTTATGCGCAGCGCGTGCGCTTACTTATTACACCGCAGTCTGGAAAATCACCCCATCGGCTTTTTCGGTGTACTGAGAAAGCTGGTTGAAGTTCAGATAACGATAAGTATCAACGGCAGTTTTATCTACTTGCGCAACGTAGGTCTGGTACTCTTCCGGCGTCGGCAGTTTGCCAATCAGCGCCGCAACAGCCGCCAGTTCTGCAGAAGCCAGGAAGACATTCGCGCCAGTCCCCAGACGGTTCGGGAAGTTACGGGTAGAGGTGGAAACCACCGTCGCACCGTCTGCTACACGCGCTTGGTTACCCATACACAGAGAACAGCCCGGGATCTCGATACGAGCCCCGCTCTTACCGAAGACGCTGTAGTAGCCTTCTTCAGTCAACTGTGCGGCGTCCATACGGGTTGGCGGTGCCACCCACAGGCGGGTCGGCAACTGGCCTTTATGCGCATCCAGCAGTTTACCCGCAGCACGGAAGTGACCGATGTTAGTCATGCAAGAACCGATAAATACTTCGTCGATCTTCTCGCCCTGTACCGCAGACAGCGGACGCGCGTCATCCGGGTCGTTCGGTGCACAGAGGATTGGCTCTTTAATATCCGCCAGATCGATGTCGATCACTGCCGCGTATTCAGCATCTGCATCGGCTTCCAGCAGCTCAGGATTCGCCAGCCATTTTTCCATGCCCTGAATACGACGTTCGAGGGTACGACGATCGCCATAACCTTCCGCGATCATCCACTTCAGCAGGACGATGTTAGAGTTCAGGTATTCGATGATCGGTTCTTTGTTCAGCTTGATAGTACAACCAGCGGCAGAACGCTCAGCGGACGCATCGGTCAGTTCAAATGCCTGCTCAACTTTCAGATCCGGCAGACCTTCAATTTCCAGAATGCGACCAGAGAAGATGTTTTTCTTGCCTTTCTTCTCAACGGTCAGCAGACCTTGTTTGATCGCATACAGCGGGATCGCATGTACCAGATCGCGCAGGGTGATGCCCGGCTGCATTTTGCCTTTGAAGCGCACCAGAACGGATTCCGGCATATCCAGCGGCATTACGCCTGTTGCGGCTGCAAATGCCACCAGACCAGAACCCGCCGGGAAAGAGATACCGATCGGGAAACGGGTATGGGAATCACCACCGGTACCGACGGTATCCGGCAGCAGCATACGGTTCAGCCAGGAGTGAATGACGCCGTCACCCGGACGCAGCGACACACCGCCACGGTTCATAATGAAGTCCGGCAGCGTGTGGTGCGTGTTCACGTCAACTGGCTTCGGATACGCCGCGGTGTGGCAGAAAGACTGCATCACCAGGTCAGCCGAGAAGCCCAGGCACGCCAGGTCTTTCAGTTCATCACGGGTCATCGGGCCGGTGGTGTCCTGGGAACCTACAGAAGTCATTTTCGGTTCACAGTACGCGCCCGGACGAATGCCTTTCACGCCACAGGCACGGCCTACCATTTTTTGCGCCAGCGAGAAGCCGCGATCGCTCTCAGCGACATCTTTCGCCTGACGGAACACATCACTGTGCGGCAGACCAAGTGCTTCACGCGCTTTGGTGGTCAGGCCACGCCCGATAATCAGCGGAATACGGCCACCAGCACGCACTTCATCAATCAGCACGTCGGTTTTCAGTTCGAAGGTCGCCAGCAGTTCGCCGGTTTCGTGGTTACGCACTTCACCTTTGTACGGGTAAACGTCAATCACGTCGCCCATGTTCAGGTTAGAGACGTCGACTTCGATTGGCAGTGCACCCGCGTCTTCCATCGTGTTAAAGAAGATGGGTGCAATTTTACCGCCGAGGCACAAACCACCGCCGCGTTTGTTCGGCACATGTGGAATATCATCGCCCATAAACCACAGAACGGAGTTAGTGGCGGATTTACGCGAAGAACCCGTACCCACAACGTCACCGACGTACGCCAGCGGGAAACCTTTCTGTTGCAGAGCTGCGATTTGCTTGATCGGACCAACAACACCAGGCTGGTCTGGCTCAATACCTTCACGGGCGTTTTTCAGCATCGCCAGCGCGTGCAGTGGGATATCCGGGCGTGACCACGCATCCGGTGCCGGAGAAAGGTCATCGGTGTTAGTTTCGCCAGTGACTTTGAAGACGGTAACGGTCAGTTTTTCAGCCAGCGCCGGGCGATTCAGGAACCATTCGGCATCCGCCCAGGACTGCATAACCTGCTTCGCATATTCGTTGCCTGCTTTCGCTTTCTCTTCTACGTCATAGAAGTTATCGAACATCAGCAGCGTGTGAGAAAGTGCTTTGGCAGCAATAGGTGCCAGTTTGGCATCATCCAGCGCGTCGATCAGCGGATGAATGTTGTAACCACCCTGCATGGTGCCCAGCAGTTCGATGGCTTTTTCCGGAGTCAGCAGAGGGGATTTGGCTTCGCCTTTCGCGATAGCAGCCAGGAAGCCTGCTTTGACATAGGCGGCTTCATCGACGCCTGGGGGAACACGGTTGGTTAACAGATCTAACAGGAATTCTTCTTCGCCCGCGGGCGGGTTTTTCAGCAGCTCTACAAGTGCGGCCATTTGGTTTGCATCCAGGGGTTTGGGCGCAATCCCCTCAGCGGCACGCTCAGCTACGTGCTTACGGTATTCTTCTAGCACGACGGTTCTCCTCGCTCTCATTGTCATAGTGCGGCAGGCGATTCTCTTCACGCTCCTGTGAGACAGCAGTTTGTAGGGTAAATGCCCAGTACCGCAACGGGCAGAATAGCAGGATTTTGACGATGTGTTAATCTGTTTACAAAAAAGCAACATAAAAAAGTGGCTGAATCGTTAAGGATGGTCTAGAGATTGTTTCCCTCCGTAAAAACTTCGTTAATTCGCATGGTGATAATCACCTTTCTCAATGAATCCCAAGATTAGTCAAAATTTAAACTACCGCCTCTTTATACTCGGATTCACAGCACCTGCGGGTGGCAGTTCGCCGACCATTGCGATTTCCTTGAGATCCGAATTATGAAAATGACTTTGCCGTTTAAACCCCATGTGCTGGCGCTAATTTGCAGTGCCGGGCTTTGTGCCGCCTCTACCGGGCTATATATAAAAAGCCGCACAGTGGAAGCGCCTGTGGAACCGCAATCGACACAACAGACTGCGCCTGACATCACCGCAGTTACGCTTCCTGCAACGGTTTCCGCACCGCCCGTAACGCCCGCCGTCGTCAAATCCGCATTCAGCACTGCACAAATCGATCAATGGGTTGCGCCTGTCGCGCTGTACCCCGATTCTCTGCTTTCACAAGTGTTAATGGCATCAACCTATCCGGCAAACGTTGCTCAAGCAGTGCAATGGTCGCACGATAATCCACTTAAACAAGGCGATGCTGCTATTCAGGCGGTATCTGACCAGCCGTGGGACGCCAGCGTTAAATCACTGGTGGCCTTTCCACAATTGATGGCATTGATGGGCGAAAACCCGCAATGGGTGCAAAACCTGGGCGATGCTTTTCTGGCGCAGCCGCAGGACGTGATGGACTCGGTACAGCGATTGCGGCAACTGGCGCAACAAACCGGTTCGCTGAAGTCATCAACCGAACAAAAAGTTATTACCACAACGAAGAAAGCTGTACCGGTAAAACAGACAGTCACGGCACCCGTCATACCATCCAATACCGTTTTAACTGCCAGCCCCGTCATTACAGAGCCTGCAACAACCGTCATTTCCATTGAGCCCGCCAATCCTGATGTGGTCTATATTCCCAACTACAACCCAACCGTGGTTTACGGGAACTGGGCCAATACTGCGTATCCGCCGGTTTATCTGCCACCACCAGCCGGAGAACCGTTTATTGACAGCTTTGTGCGCGGATTCGGCTATAGCATGGGTGTTGCTACCACGTACGCACTATTCAGCAGCATCGACTGGGACGACGACGATCATGACCATCATCATCATGACGATGATGATTATCATCACCACGATGGCGGTCATCGTGACGGTAATGGCTGGCAACACAACGGCGACAACATCAATATCGACGTCAACAATTTCAACCGTATCACCGGTGAGCATCTTACTGATAAGAATATGGCATGGCGGCACAATCCAAACTACCGTAATGGTGTGCCCTATCATGATCAGGATATGGCAAAGCGGTTTCATCAAACCGATGTCAACGGCGGAATGAGTGCCACGCAGCTACCTGCTCCAACACGCGACAGCCAGCGTCAGGCGGCAGCAAGTCAGTTTCAGCAACGAACACACGCCGCCCCCGTCATTACACGAGATACCGAACGTCAGGCAGCGGCACAGCGGTTTAATGAAGCTGAACACTATGGGAGCTATGACGACTTCCGCGACTTCAGCCGTCGCCAACCCCTGACCCAGCAACAAAAGGACGCCGCTCGTCAGCGTTATCAGTCCGCCTCGCCTGAGCAGCGCCAGGCGGTTCGCGAGAAAATGCAGACTAACCCACAGAACCAGCAGCGAAGAGAGGCAGCGCGTGAGCGTATTCAGTCTGCAACTCCCGAACAGCGCCAGGTATTTAAGGAAAAAGTACAGCAGCGCCCACTGAACCAACAGCAACGTGATAACGCCCGCCAGCGTATACAATCGGCATCACCTGAACAACGTCAGGTTTTTCGGGAAAAAGTTCAGGAGAGCCGCCCACAACGTCTAAACGACAGTAACCATACTGTCAGGCTGAATAACGAGCAACGGTCAGCAGTACGCGAACGTCTCTCTGAGCGCGGAGCAAGGCGACAGGAAAGGTAAATTGCAGACGTAAAAAAAGCGGCGTGGTTAGCCGCTTTTTTAATTGCCGGATGTTCCGGCAAACGAACAATTACTTCTTCTTCGCTTTCGGGTTCGGCAGGTCGGTAATGCTACCTTCGAACACTTCTGCCGCCAGGCCCACAGACTCGTGCAGAGTCGGGTGCGCGTGGATGGTCAGTGCGATGTCTTCAGCATCACAACCCATTTCGATTGCCAGGCCGATTTCACCCAGCAGCTCGCCGCCGTTGGTACCGACAATCGCACCACCGATCACACGGTGAGATTCTTTGTCGAAAATCAGCTTGGTCATACCGTCTGCGCAGTCGGAAGCGATAGCACGACCAGAAGCAGCCCACGGGAAGGTGGCGGTTTCATAGCTGATGCCTTTCTCTTTCGCTTCTTTCTCAGTCAGACCTACCCATGCAACTTCTGGTTCGGTATAGGCGATGGACGGGATAACTTTCGGATCGAAGTAGTGTTTCTTACCGGCGATAACTTCAGCGGCAACATGACCTTCGTGAACACCTTTGTGTGCCAGCATCGGCTGACCGACGATATCGCCGATAGCAAAGATGTGCGGTACGTTGGTACGCAGCTGTTTGTCAACGCGGATGAAACCACGGTCGTCCACTTCCACGCCAGCTTTGCCTGCGTCGAGGTTTTTACCGTTCGGCACACGACCAATCGCTACCAGCACGGCGTCGTAACGCTGCGGTTCAGCGGGTGCTTTTTTGCCTTCCATCGTCACATAAATACCGTCTTCTTTCGCTTCAACGGCGGTAACTTTGGTTTCCAGCATCAGGTTGAATTTCTTGCTGATACGCTTGGTGAAGACTTTAACGATGTCTTTGTCAGCTGCCGGGATAACCTGGTCGAACATTTCAACCACGTCAATCTGTGAACCCAGCGCGTGGTATACGGTGCCCATTTCCAGACCGATGATACCGCCACCCATTACCAGCAGGCGTTCTGGTACTTCTTTCAGTTCCAGCGCGTCAGTGGAGTCCCAGATACGCGGATCTTCATGCGGAATAAACGGCAGTTGGATCGGGCGAGAACCCGCTGCAATGATCGCATTGTCGAAGTTGATCACGGTTTTGCCGTTCTCACCTTCAACTTCCAGGGTGTTAGCCCCGGTGAATTTACCCAGACCGTTGACCACTTTGACTTTGCGGCCTTTCGCCATACCAGCCAGACCACCGGTCAGCTGATTGATCACTTTCTCTTTCCAGGTACGAATCTTGTCAATATCGGTTTTCGGTTCGCCGAAGACGATACCGTGTTCAGCCAGCGCTTTGGCTTCTTCGATAACTTTTGCTACGTGCAGCAGTGCTTTAGAAGGGATACAGCCGACGTTCAGGCAAACACCGCCAAGGGTGTTGTAACGTTCTACGATTACGGTTTCCAGACCTAAATCAGCGCAACGGAAGGCAGCGGAGTAACCTGCGGGGCCTGCCCCAAGTACCACGACCTGAGTTTTGATTTCAGTACTCATCATGACCTCTATATATTTATCTCCGGCGGTCATACCCGTCGTCTTTCAGGCCGCAGCGGCGTTAGCTTCACGCCCTCACCCCAGTCACTTACTTATGTAAGCTCCTGGGG
>UMFS01000907.1_pt1 | contig 14490 bp, 20 predicted proteins | sample 1965071 | NCBI WGS metagenome assembly UMFS01 (sample SAMEA4836052, study PRJEB28245) | human gut metagenome | biome: gut microbiome; material: fecal sample | place: Denmark | collected 2008
TTCTTAAGAAAATAAAGAGTAGTATATTTATTAACAAAGGGAAATAAATATATACGGAAAATACAGGAAGTTCAAAAGGGAGGAAACAAAATACACCCTCACCATTAACCTCTACCCGGGTGAGGGCTGTTAAGATGAGGTGGTTTGTATGCTTAATTACATAAAACTAAATTTTAAGTTGATGACAAAAAAGAAAACATTTATTGTTGCATTTGCGGTTATGTTAGCTATAGCAATAGCGTTTCCGTTTGTGACATATATCAGATATATGAAAAACTTTGAATTTAATATGCCGGCAGCAAATTCTGTATTTATGGCTAATATATTTATGCAATGCTGGGATTATTTAGTGGTTATTTTTCCATTTTTGGTGGTTTTTCCGTATGCGATGTCATTTTACGATGAAAATAAATTAGGAGTTAAGTTTTATATTCAAACAAGATGAGGTAGAAAAAAATATTATTTTTCTCAAATAATAGTATGCTTTTGAGTGATCTGCATAGTCCATTAATAGTTCTATAAAATAAATGCAGTGTTATTAATGTGAATAGGCATATGATAGGTTTTAACAGGCTTAATATTTCGGAAAATAAAAGCAATGTCGATAAAATGAGTCATAATTTTAATTAAATATGTGCAACATCATTCAAATTTTCCTGTTATATATTATAATAGGAAGTTTTGAATATTGAATTTACATGGGAGGGATTGATATGAAAAAATCTAAATCTGAAATTTATCTGCTGGTGATGGGACTTGCAATGGCAGGAGGAATTTTTTATGGAAAGGAAACTGTCGGAGCAAAAAGCTTTAGTAAAAATGTGCAGGTTGCAATAGGGAACAGTGAAAAACTTAGTGTAGGAAACAAGAGTAATAGTATTAAATGGACGGTAGTATCTGGAAAAAATAATATTAAAATAGTTGATAAAAAAGCAAATCAACTGAGTATATCCGGAAAAAAGACCGGTACTGCAATAATAAATGCAAAAGTATCCGGAAAGAACACAATATTTAAGTATAAGATTAAAGTTAAGAAAGTGGTTTGTTCATTAAAGAAAGGAACTCTTACGATTAAAGGAAAAGGCAAAGCTTTTTCTAAGGAAAGCGGTCTTTTTTGGGAGAATACTGCTATTAAAAAGGTAGTTGTAAAGAAAGGAATTACTGAGCTGCCGCCATCTGCATTCAGAAGCTGCACAAATATTGAAAGTGTGAATATAGCATCAAGTGTAAAGAAAATTGGAGACAGGGCTTTTGGGGGATGTAAGAAAATAAAGGAAGTTGTATGTCCGGGAGAATTTAATGTTTATGGAAACGGATATGCGGACAATGGCAGCAATTCAGATAATTCATGGAGTAAAGATACACCTTTTCCGGAGGAGTGCGGCACGGTCAGATTTAATTCACAGCTTAATACAAAGAAAGTAAATACTGATATTATATCTGCAAAAAAGATATATGTATGGTCAAAAGACAAGAAATATAAAAATGTAGATGGCAATATATATAGTAAGGACGGAAAGACATTTGTTATGTATGCCGGAAAAAATACGGTGTTAAAATTTGCTGATAGCTGCAAGAATGTGGATTTTTCATTTAAAGTTCCGAAGAGTATTGTTATCGGTAAAGGAATTGAAAAGATTACGACCAACTCGGATGTGCCTTTTGCCGTAAGTGAAGAGGGGGCTGCATATAGTGGAAATCTTAAATGGAGTGACATTACATTTGAAAATGGCATTGTTCTTGAATATGATAGTGTAAAGGCATTATTGACAGAGGGATATTTCGGAAGAAAATTGTATAAAACTTTTGATAAAGAAATGAAATATCAGAACGGAATGTATATATGGGGAGAAAAATATCTGACGGATTATGACGGTAAGGAGGCTTCGCTTGAAATACTTGATGGAATAACGGAAATAAATGCCGGAGCATTTGCACAATGCACTCAGATGCCTGAAAAGATAACAATACCTGACAGTGTTTTGAAAATTGAAAAATATACATTCAATAATCAGAACACAGGCAGACTTAAAGAGATTGTAATGAGTGATAAGACGGTTGCAGACAAAGATGCCATTGAACAGGGTATAAATGTAACTAAGAAACATTTAGAAATGGAGTTAAGATGTTAAAGAATATAAAAACGCAGATAAATATTATAGCCAGACAAAGGGGTGTTTTTTACTGTTACTTTTGTATGTTTTACAGTTCCTTTTTTGATTGAGATTATATTGAATGTATGTGCATTTCCAAATGAAGCATCCGAAGAAATGAGATCAGTTTATCAGGCATATGATAAAAGGAATAATATTGATGGTACCGGTGGAATATTTTGGGTGTGTGGTATATATTATTTACATCCGGGATTGTACGCAGTTTTCATTTTTGGTAGTCAGATATTTGATTATTTACACATTATGGAGTTTTTCGATTGTACTTTTGGCTAATATTATATCTATTTTAAAAAATGGAATATTGGGTAATTATGATAGGTTTTAACAGGCTTAATGTTTCGGAAAATAAAAGTTATGTCTGTAAAAAAGGTAAAAAACATACAAAGTATAAGAATGTGCGTGATAGTGAATTTTTTTGTAATAATGAAAAAACTTTGAAAAAAATTTTGGAATTTAAACAGGGAATAATAGATACATTACATGATTATCTGGAGCCGGTAAGTTTTTATGAATAATAATACAGTAACATAATCTTAAACAAATCTTAAATGCTTAATAACTTTTTTCTTAAGAAAATAAAGAGTAGTATATTTATTAACAAAGAGAAATAAATATATACGGGAAATACAGGAAGTTCAAAAGGGAGGAAAAAGTTATGCGTAGAGAGATTTATGAAAATATAATAGGGACTTTACTTGGAATTGCAATGCTTGCGGTGGTTTTTGCATTTGTCATAGTATTTTTCTTTGGTGGAAAAACAAGTAAGACCAAAGATTCACAGCCGGTCAAAGCAGCATTGGCAAAGTCGGATATATCAGTTAAAAATGATATGAGTATTTTTAACAGAAACAATTCTATACATAGAAGCTGGAAAAGTGAGCCGGTAGGTGATATGAATCTGTGGTTGAGAATGACAGATGTAGGAAAGCCATATGACGATGGGGAGTCGGAGTCCGGTGATGTTTCAGACAATGCTGCTTATAGTGACAAAAATGAGAACTCGGATTATATTCCGGTTTTGCAGAAGTTTGACGGGTATCGTGTGTCTGTGAAAGCGAGGTCTGACAGGTACCGCAGATTTAAAAGTAAGGAGTTTTTTATTCCGGCAGATTATCTTGCAAGTATAGATTACACGCAGGCAAATATTTATACCATATGTAAACCGGAAGAAAGCGGCGTATGTTCAAAAAATATGTATTTAAGTGTGGTCGCACCGTCAGATTGTAAGTATATAAGGGTTGGCAATCAGACTGTTGCAGCTCAGAATTGTGAGATATATATAAAGAAGGCGGGTATGCTTAAGTTTAGTGTATGTGTGTTTGAAACTGACAGTGATACAGATATTTACGCTAACGGTTATATCAGAATGTATGATAAAAAAGGGGAAATGCATAATCTTATTCCAAACAGATATGGGGCTTAGGAGGTTATAACAGTTCAGCCATAAAAAAGGAGCCATAAAAAAGATGAAAAAAAATGTAAAAAACTGTTGACACATAAAAAACAGTGTGATATAGTAATATCGTTGTCGCAAGACAGCGGTGTTATTTATATTGTATGCGCTTCTAGCTCAGTTGGCAGAGCACCTGACTCTTAATCAGGGTGTCCAGGGTTCGAACCCCTGGAGGCGCATTGAAAGTCCTCGTTTGGCAGTTAAATCTGTTGGGTAGGGACTTTTTTTTGTGCCTTAGCAATGAAAAAGTGTGGTAGCATGCGATTTTAGATTAAAATAAATCAATTTTAAATTCTATCCACATATTGTTTATGCCCAAATCTGTGAGCTGAACTGTTACCAAGATTTTTTATTATCCCACTCCATGTATTGCATTTTCAAAAATTCCGACAGCTCTTTTTCTTGTCTGTCTTGTCACATGAGAGTAGGTATTCAGTGTGATTTTAATATCGGAGTGACTTCCCTTAGAAAAAGCATCTCATTGAATTCGTCTGCTGATTCAAAGCCTGCGGTTTTGGCAATCTGATTATTGCCGTTGAGAGAAATAAGACTATTGCATATCTGGAATATGACATTGAAAAGGATAAGGTTGAGCCGGAGGATGCAGAAAAAGTTTCAGAAGAGCGAAACAAAATCAGACCGGAAATAGAGCAACAGGCAAAAGAGGAATTGGCAGATATGTATGGCAGAGAATTTGACGGTTATCTGTTTGAGGATGCTGTGGAAGAAACGGATGAGTTACTGGATGGAAAAACGGCTGCAAGGGTAAAGAAAATAGAAGTTGATAAGGATTTAGATGAAAGAAGAAGGTAGTGAAGGTTTCATTACATTCTTTGTTGTGGTAGAATACTATTGGCAAAAATTACAACATAAGGGGGAAGTCTAATGATAATAAATATTGTAGTGTGTGATGATGATCAGGATTTTTTAGATAATATTCAAAAAGAACTGTTTCATTTAGCAAATACTTTAAATATTGCAATAGAAACATACCTTTATACGGATGGAAATAAGGTTGTGGATTTGATTTACAATGATAAAGAGGATTTTGATATTTTATTTTTAGACATAGATATGCCGGATATCTCAGGACTTGAGGTTGCAAAAAAACTTCGAGAGAAAGGATCGGATATTATTCTTATTTTTATTTCTGCACATGAGCAGTATGTTTTTGACTCCATAGAATACAATCCGTTTCGTTACATAAGAAAGAACAGGGTAAAAAAAGAACTTCCGGTGGCAATGAGGGCAGCGTGCTCCCGGCTTGCAGAGTTAGAAGATAATTATATTGTTGTGAAAACAGAGTATGAGGAAGTGAAAATAAAACATTCTGATATTATGTATTTTGAAACGGCAGCAAGAAAAGTTGGAATTCACTTGAGTAATGGGGAGGTACTGGCAGTTCGGAAAACAATCAAGGAATTATGTGAAGAATTAAACAATGAAGATTTTATTAGAATACATAGTGGCTGTGTTGCGAATGTCAAATATATTGATAAGTTTTCCAGTTATGATATTACATTAGACAATGGGGAACAACTTATTGTCAGCAGAACCAGAGTAAAAAATGTAAAAACAGCATTAATGAATTATTGGGGGGACAAAGCATGACAACATTTTATTGGATTATGGAGTATGTTGCAAGTTTTATTGAGATTTCTATGTGTTGCATATTTTGTGGCACGTTTTTGGAAAAAGAAAGACTGGGAGACAGAAAATATTTAGTGCTTGCCGGGTCGGGAATAGGAGCAATATTAGTAATAGTATTAAATAGAATAGATATATTTTCATATATTAACTCAATGTTAGTAACATTAATAGTTCTTTTTCTACAGTTACTTATATATAAGGCAAAAGTAGAGAAATCCGTTTTATTTATGTTAATATATATGGTAATATTAACAGCAATTGACTTTATGACTGCCTATTTTATGGCATTGGTATTAGATACAGATGCCGGATATCTGCTTAACACGCAGAGTCTGAAGAGAGTAATATGCATATTATTGTCTAAATCATTGTTGATATTAATCATAGTTACCCTTAGTAAGATGCTAAAAAGAACCCTCATATTCTTGAAAAGATATGTAGTGATTATGTGTATTTATTCTATTTTTCTGTTGGTTTCACTTTTTGTTATGGTGGAACTTAACATGAATAACGGAAATCCAAAAACAGATTTGTTTCTTACAATCTTTTTTATTGCTTCAATTTTAATAGAGTTATTGATGTTTTACTTTGTTATTAAAACAGGGGAAAGTTATGAGCAGAGGCAAAAAGCAGAACTCATTGAAATGAAAAACCGTATGTTGCAAAAGTCACTTGATGAGACAAATCAGGCATTTAAGTTATGGAAAAGCAGTGTACATGATTACAAGCATAACATTATAGCCTTGACGCAGCTTGCTGATGACGGAAACATAGAAGAAATAAAAAAATATCTTAAGCGTGAGAACGAACTCATGGATAGGAAAATGTTTTACATACAGACAGGAAATTCTGTCGTAGACGCAATTGTAAATACAAAGCAGAGTTTTGCGGAAGAAAAAGGAATTACCTTTGTTGTAAATGCAAAAGTGCCTGAAAACTGTGTTGTCAGTGAATTGGATATGGCAAATATTTTAGGAAACCTTATTGATAATGCAATTGAAGCGAGTAACTCTGAGGAAGAGCCATATATTGATGTAACAATGAGACAGGATAAACACTTTATTGTAATAAAGATTATTAATAAATATAGCAGAGAATTTTCAAAGAGATTAGAAACAACAAAACATAAGAGAATGTTTCATGGAATTGGAATTGGAAGTGTTAAGAATATTGTGGAAAAGTATGAAGGCGAGTTCTCAATTGATAAGCAGGGCAAGGAGGTTATTGTTAAAATACTGATTCCAAATTTTAAATAAATTGCTCAGAGTCAGTTCAAAAATCAAAGATTTTCTCACTGTTTGGCTTTCACCAAATAGATTTTTTTAAAAATATACTTAATAATGCAAGCATTCTTCGTATATCTTTATAAACCTACTTAGCTCTGAGCAGTGACAAAATAAACACAAAAACCTGCAAAATAAACAATATTTCGTTTTGGAGCAATGTAATATGCTATTATCTAGATGTGCAGTGAGAAAGATTTACAGTCAGAGGATTACTGCATAGCATTGAAATATATTTCATAAAAAAAGACAGATAGAGAAAGGGGGGAATAGGACAATGAACTTGTTGGAAAGTATACTTAGTGCAGTAGCAACACTTACAAGTGAAACAACTTCATTGGTTGGGTTTTATGAACCAAAGATACCACAGAAACTCATAAAGCCAGAAAAAAAAGAAAAGTAGGTGATGCATAAATGTTCAGATATTTTGCAGAGAATATCGCATTCATTTTGATAAAAAATAAAATGCTGAACATAAAAAACAGAGAGATATATGTGTATAGTATTGAGGTGATCTTACTGAATTTAACGCTGTTGCTATCTCTTTTAGGAATAAGCATAGTAGGGAAAGGTTTATTATTTTTTATCGGATTCTTACTATTCTTTATTCCAATAAGGACATTTGCAGGTGGATATCATGCTAAGCACAGTGAAACATGCTTTGGAATATCGGTGGGTGTATATATAGTTGCAATGATTATTTATAATCAGTTTCCAAATCTATACAAAAATGTATTTGTAAGTGCTTTATTCATATTGGCAATCATTATTCTTTTGATTTGGTCACCACTTAAAAATCCAAATCATCCATTGGCAGATTACCAATATAAAAGAAACAGAAGAATTGTATTTGGGATTGTTATAATTGATATTGTGCTATTTGTAATTTTTTCGAAAATAAATTATACAATTGCATCAGGTGAAGTGATATTTATTTTACTAGCTTCAGTTTTCTTACTGATAGGAAAATTGGAAAGTAGCAAAAATAAAAAAGAACATTTGAAGGACGCTAAATAATTATTTATATAGTGTCAATTAAAAATCTAAAAACAGTCGAAAGAGAGGGATTTTAAAATGAAAAATAAGATAAGTTTAAGAATTAAGAAAACAGCAGCATTTGTGGTTGCTATGGCAGTTATTTTTACAACAGGTTTTGCAAGTGTAAAAGCTTCTGATGATAACATAAGTTATTCTTTTAAATTAAAAGCACATTATGCCAATTCATATTCTTCAGCTAGATATCGTCAGACAACTAATACTAATAATAAGTGGAAAGTAAATCATGCATATAGTTCTGAAGGTAGAAATACCATTGCAACATTTTGGTTAGCAAAAGATAATAGTTCTTATACACGAGTTTCGGATACCCATAATGTAAATCAAGGAACGGGACCTCATTATTATAGTGCATGGTCTGGGGCATCTAAAACAAATGTACATTTAGGAGCAGAAAATAATAATGCTCTAAACAAAGAATATACAATTTCTGGTTATTGGGACGAAGAAACTAACTAATACTATCAAATAAGATATATTCGTATGACAGGCAAAAAAATGTCTGTCATACGAATATAATAAGATTTTATTTTAGTCTATCAATAAGGGGAGATATTTATGATAATTGATTTTTTAATCAAACGATTGTGGAAGGATTCAATTAGAAATATATTATTTTGTATTATTTTATTTTATCCATTAATAGAAATTATATTTTATCTAAAAGATATTCCACTGGGGGAAAAAGTGTATTATCCGGATTATTCTTTTTTTCTTATGTGTAATACGGCCGGAACAGGTCATATGTTTCAAACTCTACTTTTGTGGTTTATGCCAATATATTGTCTGGTTTTAACCGCAGATGATTGTATTGAAGATTATAATCTTGGATTACGAAATGTGATAATTTCAAAAATAGGAAAAAAGAAATATGTGCAATCGCATTTGGCAAAGAGTTTTATATATACATTTATTTTAGTATTAGGTGCATTGGTTATTAATCTAGTTATGGTTCATATTATTTTTGCAGGAGGACAATTTTCCCCATTTGCTGATGAAGGAAATTTTGCATCACTATTTTATCAGTGGGAAGTTAATCATACATTATTAACGAATATACTTTTTTTAATTATTACTGCTTTTATGTGTGGATTGATAGCTATGGTAGGAACAATTAATGCAATTATGATACACAATAAAAAGATTGTATATGGAGTTACAATGGTATTTTGGTTTATTCCGTTTTTACAAAAAAAATCATTAATGTATCTATTTCAGCCACATTCTGAATATGTATTGGATACACTGCTTCCAATAGGAGTTACAGTAAGTTGTGTATATATTGTCTATATTTTATTTGGATATTTTAAGGAGGTCCATTTTGGAAAAACAACTATATAGAAAACGATTATTAAAAGCGTTGGTAGTATGTTTTGTTATTAATATTATTGATTTTCTTGCTTGTTATTTATCATTATTAGATATGTATAAACGAGGATTAGTAAATATTACAGTATTTAATGAAAATATTATTACTGGAGATTATCATACACCTTTGAACTATGGAGTTGTTCAGCTATTTGTTTATTTGTTTTTTATTGGATATGTGATGAGTGGAGTACGAATTGAAAAAATTATACGGTGTAGCGAACGTAATATTTATTGGAAGAATCATCTTATAAATACAGTAGTTGCTACAGGAGCATTTGTTATTATACATGAATTAATTAGTGTAATTTTTCTTTTAATATTTGGAAATGTGGAAGTGTTAATTAGCCATAAGTGGATACAAGGGGTTATTTTTCAAATCATTTCAACCATTTTATACTATATTTTAATTTATTTATTATACGAAATATTTATTACTAAATTTGGTCAGAATGTGGCTTTAGTAATAACCGCTATTTTATGTGCAATAGAGTATTACTGTTCATTTAAAATATTTGAAAATATGTGGATGCCGATAGATGATGTACCGCTAATGGGAAACTTATGTACTGGCATATATTCAGAAATGCAATGTGGTATGGCACTGTTAAGATTGAGTGAATTAGTATTAATATTTGGTTTCTTATTTTTCAAAATAAAAAATAAGGAGGATTTACTGATTTATGAAAAGAGATAAAGAAATAATAGGGTTGTATATTATATGTTGTTTTTTTCAAGTAGTATATTTTAAATATGTTGTTGGATCGGCTAGACCATTTGTTTATATACAAGGTGTCTATTTGCAGGAAAGCAATGTTCTTCCATATCTTGAAATTTGTGTCTTGTGTTTACCTATTATCATGTTGGTATTGTTATTTAGTGATAGTTACTCTTTTTATATGGAAAACTATGGAAGGCTTTTATTAGTAAGAAATTGCAATTTAACTAAATGTATATTTAATATATGCAGGCATCTGGCAATGAAACTTTTTATTATGGTTGGTATACAGTTAATAATCAATGTGCTTTTTAATTTATCCTATTTTATAAATAACATAGCAACAATACTAAAAGGAGAAATTGCATACTATTTGATATTATTGTTTACTGCAATATTAGAATTTTGCATTTGCTCATGGGTAAAAGAAAATTTAGTACAAATATTTTTATATGTATATGTGTTCAGTTCTTGCGTTGTATGTTATTACCTAAAGAGCAAGGTGGTACAGATATTATTTATGCCGGGAAAGATATTGGAACTGAAAAAGTTTTTTGAAACAGAAAAATGGATATCATATCTTCTAAATGAAATTACGATTCCAATGTTAAGTATGATAATTCTGTTTCTAATCACAGTGATGCACTGTAAAAGAAAAGATATATTTTAGCAGAGAAAGGATATATTATGTTTAAATTAAATAATGTTTCAAAAACAATAAAAAAACAGAATGTTTTAAAAGAATTAAATTATGATTTTGAGAAAGGAACAATATATGGATTGTTCGGACCGAATGGATCGGGGAAAACAATGGTATTGCGAGTTTTGTCAGGTTTAGTGATTCCAACGGATGGAGAGGTGGAAATTGATGGAAAGATACTACATAAAGATATTTCTTTTCCACCAAGTGTGGGAATTATTATTGAAAATATGGAGTTACTTCCGAAACTGACTGCACAGGAAAATCTTCAGGCATTATCCCAAATAAAAAAAACTGCTTCAGAGGAAGATATAATTGATACATTAAAAAGAGTAGGTTTAGATACAGATAAGCCTGTAAAGAAGTATTCATTAGGAATGCGTCAAAGATTAAATATTGCACAGGCAATTTTTGAAAAACCAGATTTAATTTTACTAGATGAACCAATGAATGCATTAGATGAAGATGGAGTTAATTTGATATATAAAGTGTTAAAGGAAGAAAAGGAGAGAGGGGCTTGTATCATAATGGCAACACATAATAAGTCTGACTTTAGTTCTGTGTGTGACAAAATATTAAAAGTGTCTGAAGGAAGGATGGTGGAAGTTAGAAATGAAGAGTAAAAGAGTGCATATATCTGTGAAGGCGATTTTGGTTTTGTTAATAATATTATGTGCTTCATCGGCAGGAATAAATTTTTATCTTCATAAAAATTATAAGGAGGCTTTTGCAAAAGATGAAAGCTATATTGAAGATGGTAAGTCCGAGCTAATCGTTTCTAAAGACGAAAAATACAGTTATAGAATTAATAAAGAAGATAATAGTGTAGAAATCATAGCCTACCTAAAAAATGATATGGAAAATTTAGAAGTGCCGGAAACTATAGATGGATTAGCAGTAACTTCTTTAGGAGAGGCATCTTTTGCATATCATGAAGAATTAAAAAGTGTGAAAATGCCGAAAACAATCAATACGATAAAAATGGCGGTTTTCGGATCTTGCGTAAATTTAAAAAAAGTATATTTTCCAGAGGATATTGCAACAATAGATGATTGGGCATTTGGAGATTTTACTGGGACTGTCGTGACTGTCAAAGACTATAATTTATATAATTTCGCCAAAAGTAATGGTGTTATGGTAGAAGACTTGAAGTAAAATAAACATTATTCATAATAGTATGTCCTTTCACAAATTATTAAAAATCAACATAGTTAGTAGCAATTACATTAGAGACGTAAATCATGATAACAATATGTGAACGCAAATAAAACCTCATAAAATTCATCAGGTCACACAGGGTGTCCAGGGTTCGAACCCCTGGAGGCGCATTGAAAGTCCTCGTTTGGCAGTTAAATCTGTTGGGTAGGGACTTTTTTTTGTGCCTTAGCAATGAATCATGTCTTAGATAGTATTCAAAAAGAACTGCTTCAATTAGCAAACCTTGAAATAATTAGCAAAGTTTGAGATAATTAACGATGTACTAGAATTAACATAGGGAAAGCTGTTGATAATAATTTATATCGTGTGCGCTGCTGATTGCAGCATTGAGGTATAAATATTTACAGATTGAGGTGATATTATGGGAGTTGTTATAACTCATAAGCAGATGGAGTTTTGGAAAAGAAATATTACGGCGGTCGTGGGTATGCTGATTTTTTCTATGGGCATAAATTTCTTTATCGTGCCCGCTGACCTGTATAATGGTGGAGTGCTTGGTGTCAGTCAGATAATCAGAACATTTCTTGTCAGGTATCTGCATCTTTTTTCGGGAAGTACGGATATTGCAGGTGTTATCAATATGCTTCTCAATGTGCCGCTTTTTATTTTGGCATATTTCTCAATAAGTAAGAATTTTTTTGCGAGAACTCTTGTGTGTGTGGTTAGTCAGACTTTGTTTCTGAGTGTTGTGCCGATACCGGCTAAGCCTATTGTTGCGGATGCACTTTCAGCGAGTATCATAGGTGGTATATTTGGTGGTGCAGGTATAGGTATTGCTTTGAGGTCAGGTGGTTCAAGCGGTGGAATGGATATTGTAGGAATGTTCTTTACAAAGAAGTTTAAGGGATTTTCGGTCGGCAGGATTTCACTTATGTTAAATGCCGTCGTGTATGGAATTTGTGCTGTTTTGTTTGGTGTTCAGACGGCAATTTATTGTATAATCTATTCGGCAGTAAGTATGCTCGTGACAGACCGCACTCACACGCAGAATATAAATGCTGAGGTTATTATCTTTACCAAGAAAGAACCTGTTCAGATAATGGATTATATAGTGAAGCAGTTTAAGCGTGATGCTACATGGTGGGAGGCAAAGGGCGGTTATACTGAGGAAAAGACTTATATGACGATTGTTATTTTGTCTAAATATGAGTGTGCACAGCTTAGGAGAGAGTTAAAGCAGATTGATGAGCACGCTTTTGTTGTTGAGAAGGATGGTCTTAACATCATGGGACGGTTTGAAAAACATCTTTGATATTGAATGTGAAAAAAACGGAAAGATACAGGCAAAAAGTACATGAAAGAAGAAAAACAAAGTTACAGGCGGCAGTCGGGGTGCGAAGCAGCTTATAAAATGAAAAAATCGGGAATGAGGGAGGTTTTGGTGTGGGAGAAAATGAAAAAAATCAAAACAAAATGAGATACGAAAAGATTATCATGAATATCTCTTTAATAGGAAGTATTTTGTTTATGCTGTCAGAAGGATTTATGGCATATTATACAAAATCACATTCGCTTTTGATGGATTGTATTTTTGATGTTACAGATTTGATAATGATAGGACCGTTTATGGTGCTCGTACCTCTTTTGTATAAGCCGGTCACGGAAAAAAGACCGTATGGATTTTCGCAGGTGGAGTCTCTCTTTGTAGTTATCAAATACAGCGTTTTGCTTGTTATAACGATTCAGCTCGTGTGGGACAATCTCTATACGATTTTTCACGGGGGCAGGCATGTTGATGGCGGGAGTATCGCTGTTTTTGAGCTTGCGGTATGTGCGGGATGTCTTATAATCTATATTTTAATGTACTATTTCAGCAGAAAATACGCTTCTCTAACGATTCAGGCGGAGATTTACATATGGAAACTGGATATTATCTCAAGCTTTGGTGTGGCGGTTGCTTTTTTTATACAGATACTTGTTAAGAAAACGCAGTTTGCATGGATTGCATATTATGTCGATCCTGTGGTTGCCATAGTGATGGCTTGTTTCCTTCTTATAGAACCGGTGAAAATGATTTTTGTAAATCTGAAAAATCTGGTGCTTTTTGCCCCAGAACAGGATATAATGGATAGTATAAGATTTGTTGCGGAAAAGCATATGGACAAGGTGTATTGTGATATTGAATTTCTTGATGTTATTCAGACGGGAAGAAAAACATGGGTTGAGATTTATTTTAAAAGTCACAATGATCTGATAAATACAAAAATTCTTTTGCAGCTTCGTAATGACATCAGAGCAGAACTTAGAAAGGAGTTTGATCAGGTTTATGTTGAACTTATTCCAAGTCTGCCTGATTAAATTTTGTAAATATGATAATGTACTTTTAAAAGATAGTGACGGTGAAGTGCATTTTAGGCTGACGGATGCATAATAGGTGTGAACGGGACAGCCAATGTAGAGGAGTTGAGCGATATGGGCAGAATACTATCGTATGTGATGTTCGGTTTTTTTGTCTGTACTACGATAATGTCAGCGAGTGTTTTGCGTAGTAGGGAAAAATTAAAAATAAATAATATTCTTTTTGCACTTGTATGTATAGGAAGTTCCATTTGGAGTTTCTGTTTTGGATTTATATGGATTCAGACAGATCCGCTTCGTGCATATTACTGGCGGTGTGCGGGTATGGTCGGCACATTTATGTATATGATATGTGCTATGTTAGTCATTGCAAGATGGTGTGGACAAAAGAGATTGTGGATAAGTGCGATAAAAGGCTTTACTTTTTCGGCAATTTTGCTATATCCGTTTTTAATGCAGAAAAGCAATACTGTATATCATATGTCTGCAATAGGTATGACATATGTGTTTGTTCCGGGAATATGGAACACATTATATGATATATATTGTATTGTGTGTGCTATAGGCTTTTT
>UMFS01029096.1_pt1 | contig 14304 bp, 10 predicted proteins | sample 1965071 | NCBI WGS metagenome assembly UMFS01 (sample SAMEA4836052, study PRJEB28245) | human gut metagenome | biome: gut microbiome; material: fecal sample | place: Denmark | collected 2008
ATAATTTGTCTATTTGCTAATGTACCAATAACTATGTGGAACATAATACAGCCGATTAGCACATTGACGAATTGTTCATTATACAAAACAACTAACTTTTATTGAATGTTTTAGGGAGAAAGTAGTGAAAAAAGGAAAAATTCTTAGAAATTTTAAGGTTTGTAGAACAGAAATGGTCTATCTTTGTTCTCAGAATTAAAATTGTATATTTATAAACGGATAAAAAACATGTTATTACAACTGCTATTTGTACTTGTCGCTATTATTGTAGGTGCCCGTCTGGGAGGTATCGGACTGGGAGTGATGGGAGGTGTGGGCCTTGCCATATTGACCTTTGTTTTCGGACTTCAACCTACCGCTCCCCCTATTGATGTGATGTTGATGATTGTCGCCGTTATCTCTGCCGCCTCTTGTATGCAGGCTGCCGGCGGACTGGACTATATGGTGAAATTAGCAGAACGGTTGTTGCGTCGTAACCCTTCACAAGTGACTATCCTGAGTCCGTTGGTTACTTATCTGTTTACTTTTGTCGCAGGTACGGGGCATGTGGCCTACTCTGTGCTTCCTGTCATAGCCGAGGTGGCTACGGAAACTAAAATTCGTCCTGAGCGTCCTTTAGGCATTGCCGTTATTGCCTCGCAACAGGCTATTACTGCCAGCCCTATCTCTGCCGCTACCGTAGCGTTGCTGGGATTGCTGACAGGATTTGACATCACTCTGTTTGATATTCTGAAGATTACTATTCCCGCTACATTAATCGGTGTGCTGGTGGGAGCTTTCCTTTCAAAGAAGGTGGGTAAAGAGTTGTTGGAAGATCCCGAATACTTGCGCCGCTTGGAAGCCGGGATGATTGATACAAAACATGTGGAGCTGAACGATGTGAAGAATATGTTTCATGCCCGTATCTCGGTGATAATTTTTATTGCCGCCACGCTGTTGATAGTGTTGTTCGGTTCTATTCCTGTCATGCGTCCTGTGTTCAATGGTACGGCTTTGGATATGCCGGCTATTATTGAGATTTTGATGTTGTGTGCGGCGGCTGTTATTCTTCTCATTTCACGTACGGATGGAATTAAAGCTACACAAGGCAGTGTGTTTCCTGCCGGGATGCAGGCGGTAATCGCTATATTTGGTATTGCATGGATGGGAGATACCTTCATTAATGGAAACATTACGGAACTGACAGGCTCTATTGAGGGGATTGTGCGCCAAATGCCCTGGTTGTTCGGTCTGGCATTGTTTGTCATGTCCATTTTGCTTTATAGCCAGGCTGCTACGGTGCGTGCCATTGTGCCGTTAGGGATAGCACTGGGTATTTCTCCGATGATGTTGATTGCTTTGTTCCCTGCTGTCAACGGATATTTCTTTATTCCTAATTATCCTACAGTGGTGGCAGCTATAAATTTTGACCGTACAGGAACAACAGGCATTGGAAAATGGATTCTGAATCATTCGTTCATGATGCCTGGGATGGTGGCCACCATTGTTTCTATTGTGGTAGGCCTGCTGCTGGTACAGGTGTTCTAGAAAGGAAAGGGGGTAGGTGTAGTCGGACTTGAAGATGAGTGATCTTCTGCCTGTAACATTTATAATGATTCGATGTATACATATATATCATCGGCACATCTTCTTCTTTGTGTGAACAAAATTTCCAAATAATTATTATAGTAATAAAACCTAAACTTGAAAAGATTATGAACGGATTAAGAAAACTCAGCCTTATGGCGGCAATGCTGGTATGTACCACATTGGCTGCTGTCGCCCAAAAGCCTAATATCCATATATTGGCTACAGGGGGGACTATTGCCGGAACAGGCGCTTCGGCTACTAAAACAAATTATACTGCCGGACAGGTGGCTATCAGCACATTGCTGGAAGCGGTTCCCGAAGTGAACAAAATAGCCAATGTGACCGGGGAACAGATTGTAAAAATCGGTTCTCAGGACATGAATGATGCCGTATGGCTGACGTTGGCCAAGCGTATCAACGAGCTTTTCAGCCGTGGAGATGTGGACGGTATCGTGATTACTCACGGAACTGACACAATGGAAGAAACCGCCTTTTTCCTGAACTTGACTGTGAAGAGTGACAAGCCTGTTGTATTGGTAGGAGCCATGCGCCCCTCTACGGCCATGAGTGCGGACGGACCGTTGAACTTGTATAATGCGGTAGTTACTGCCGCTGCTAGGGAATCACGGGGTAAAGGTGTCGTAATTGCCATGAACGGTTTGATTTTGGGAGCCCACGGAGCCATGAAGACCAATACGGTGGATGTACAGACTTTCCAGTCTCCTAACTCCGGTGCGTTGGGATATGTATTGAATGGTAAGGTTTTTTATAATATGGAATCTTTGAAACGCCATACCACCGGTTCCGATTTTGATGTGCCCCACCTTGACAAGCTGCCGAAAGTAGGTATCGTTTACAGTTATTCCAATGTAGAGGCTGATGTTATGATCCCTTTTCTGAATAATGGTTACCAAGGTATTATTCATGCCGGTGTGGGGAATGGCAACATTCATCAGAATTTGTTTCCGATATTGGAAAAGGCCCGTCAGCAAGGTATTTTGGTAGTGCGTTCCAGCCGTGTTCCTACCGGACCGACCACATTGGATGCCGAGGTGGATGATAATAAATATCAATTCGTGGCTTCACAAGAGTTGAATCCTCAGAAAGCGCGTGTGTTGTTGATGTTGGCATTAACTAAAACAAAAGACTGGAAGAAGATTCAGGAATACTTCAACGTATACTAGTCCATCCGGCACTTTTTCTTTTTATCTCTTTTTCTTTTGCGCGCATAAAAGAAAAAGAGAATACATTATAACCTAAAACTTTGACTTATGAAAAGAATAATGTTAGTATGCCTGACAGCCCTTGCTGTCTCAGGTACTTACTCTTTATATGCCCAATCTTCCGGAAGTGATTTCATGGTCGGTGACAAAAGCCTGTTTGAAGAAGTCACCGGTATCAAGAAGAAAACGGACAAGTTCAATCTCTATCTTAATATGCACGGTGATTTCAACATGAAATGGAATGATTCCGGATTTGATCAGGGCGCATTCGAAATGAAGCAGCTCCGTATCGAAATGAAGGGGGATATCAATGATTGGTTGAGTTACCGTTACCGTCAGCGTCTGAATCGGGGTAACGATGGTTCCGGCAATATAGATAATGTACCTACCAGCATAGATTGGGCAGGAGTAGGCATCAGATTAAATAAGTTCTCATTTTTTGCCGGAAAGCAATGTGTCTCGTATGGTGGTATAGAATTTGATTTGAATCCGATTGATATTTACGAATATAGTGACATGATAGAGCACATGAGTAACTTCATGACCGGTTTGAATGTGGCATACAACTATAATCCTTATCAGCAGATACAATTTCAGGTATTGAACAGCCTGAACGGGCCGTCCGAGGAGATGTATGGGGATTTGGAACGTACCAAACTGCCGTTAGTTTATACCTTGAACTGGAACGGAAATTTCCTGGATGTTTTCAAAACCCGTTGGTCTGCCTCTGTTATGAACGAAACGAAGGGCGAAAAGATGTATTATTACGCTTTGGGTAATGAATTTAATTTCAGCCCTAAATGGCATGCCTATTTTGACTGGATGTATTCTCGTGAAGGAGTAGACCGTAAAGGGATTATAACTAACATCGTAGGAACTGATAATCAGGCACACAATGCTTTTAATGCCGAATATATGTCCTATGTGTTGCATGTGAATTATCGTTTTGCCCCAAAGTGGAACTTGTTTGCAAAAGGAATGTATGAAACTGCTTCCGTTTATAAGGCAAGTGATGAAGTGGAAAAAGGGAAATATCGCACGGCATGGGGATATGCAGGAGGTATAGAATTTTATCCGATGGAGAGCAATCTGCACTTCTTCCTGGCATACGTGGGGCGTTCCTATAAATATACCGATCGTGCAAAGGCGTTGGGTGAGGACAATTTCAGTACCCATCGTGTGTCAGTGGGATTCATTTGGCAGATGCCTGTATTCTAGCTCATGCTTTCCTTTTTTGTTTGTTATGAAGAATCGGCAGGCAACTTGTTGCCTGCCTGCTATTTATCATGAAAATGTCTTTCTTTTATCAGAATTAAAGCCGTTACCTTTTTTATCATACACGTCATAAATCAGCCTGGCAACTTTTCATGAATGGGTTACAGAGTTTCCTGACTTTATCTGATTCGGGAATATTTTTCCTGTTTATTGTATGGACCGGAGATTTTTCTTTCCGAAAAACTTATCAATAATCAATGCGATAGCCCCATCGCCCGTCACATTACAAGCAGTACCGAAACTATCCATGGCAATGTAAAGTGCTATCATCAAAGCCTGTTCACTTTCTCCGAATCCCAGCATGGAAGACAGGATCCCCAATGCAGCCATGATGGCTCCTCCCGGTACTCCCGGTGCAGCTACCATCGTGATTCCCAGCATAAAGATGAATCCTGCAAACATGGGGAAATCAAATGGCATTCCTTGCATAATCATCAGTGCCAGTGCGCAAGCAACAATCTTCAACGTGCTTCCCGACAGATGAATTGTGGCACATAGCGGAATGACAAATCCGGCTATATCCTCCGTGACCCCATTCTTGACAGTCTGTCGCAAAGTCACCGGAATGGTGGCTGCCGATGACTGTGTGCCCAATGCTGTGAAATAGGCAGGCATCATCTTTCCCAGTAGTTTGAACGGATTCCGATGTACAAACAGCGCTGCAATGGTATATTGAAAAACCAACAGGAAGATGTGAAGCAGGAAAATGACTCCGATGATCTTGATAAATACCATCAGAATGTTATATACCTGTCCGGAATGGGTCATATTCAGGAATATACCGAATATATAGATAGGCAGTAGGGGCAGAATCACCGTCTGGATGGTTTTGACTATGATTTCTTTGAAATCGTTACATACGTTTTTCAGCGCTGTACTATCCAAATGTGCGATGCCCAGACCTAGTGTGAAGGCTAAAATCAAGGAAGTCATCACATTCATCACCGGGGGGATGGCTACAGTGAAGAATGGAGAAATATCATGTGCCTCGCTGATTTGTTCTATCGGTGCTCCCGGAGTAATCATGGAAGGGAAAAAAGTCACTCCGGTGAAATAAGACAGGAAACCGGAGAACAACGTGGCGCTGTATGCTACCAATGTCGTTATCACCAGCATCTTTCCTGCCTCCTTACCGATATCGGCAATGGCAGGAGTGACCAGTCCGAGAATAATCAGTGGAATGATGAAACCCAAAAATTCGCTGAAGATTCCGTTGAAAGTCACAAATACTCTGACCAATTCGCCGGGAAGAACGTTTCCGAATCCTATACCCAATGTGATGGCGATGATAATTCGGGCTAATAAGCCGATTTTTAACCTCTTCATGATAATGTGTTATTATTCAAATTGCAAAGATAGAATTATTGAACAAATAACCTATCAAATTGTTAAATATAAAAAGAATAATTTATGGAAAAGGCAGATATAGGATTAATCGGATTAGGTGTGATGGGGCAGAACCTTGCTCTGAATCTTGCCAACAAGGGATGGAAGGTTGTAGTATGGAACCGTACCGTTCCTGGAAAAGAAGAAAATGTAGTGGAACACTTTATAGCCAACCGCGCCAAAGGAAAAGGCATCATAGGCAGTAATGAACTGACAGATTTTGTCGAAGCACTGAAAACTCCGCGTGTCATCCTTTTGATGGTACAGGCGGGTCCCGCTGTCGATGAACTGACGGGCAAGCTGTTTCCTTTGATGGAAAAGGGTGATATCCTCATTGACGGAGGCAACTCTTATTATGAAGATACGGAACGTCGTGTAAAGGAACTTTATGATAAAGGAATGTACTTTGTAGGTTGCGGCATTTCAGGAGGTGAGGAGGGTGCTTTGCATGGAGCGTCCATCATGCCCGGTGGTGCGCAAGAGGCATGGTCAGTCATTCAGCCGATGCTGAAAAGTATTGCGGCAAAAGCTGAGGATGGTACTCCGTGTTGTGAGTGGGTAGGTCCCGGTGGCGCAGGCCACTATGTAAAAATGGTGCATAATGGCATAGAATATGGGGATATGCAGCTGATTGCTGAAACTTATTTCGCCATGAAGCACCTGCTGGCGTTGAAGAATGAACAGATGGCGGATATTTTTGAACAATGGGACAAAGGACGTCTGCATAGTTACCTGATAGAGATTACTTCGGCCATTCTGCGTCATAAAGAAGAAGGAGGCGATTATTTGCTCGATAACATTCTGGATGCTGCGGGACAAAAAGGAACGGGTCGCTGGAGTGTCATTAACTCCCTACAACTAAATACACCACTGGGCGTGATTGCCGAGGCGGTTTTTGCCCGTAATCTGTCGGCAGAGAAGAACTTGCGCGTGCTGATGTCCAAACATTATATGCATGTGGAGAATCATCCGGTATATAATTATCAGGATACGGTGATCGGATTGGAAAGTACCTTATATGCGGCTCGTCTGACAGGCTATGCGCAAGGGTTTGCTCTGATGTGCACTGCCAGTGAGCAATATGGCTGGAAGTTGAATCTTTCCACTATCGCGCTGTTGTGGCGCGCCGGATGCATTATTCGTTCTGCTTTTCTGAACGACATTGCCGAGGCCTATCACCGTGCACCGGGATTGTCGCATCTGTTGCTGGACGAGCATTTCGGACGGGAAGTAATGGAAGCCCTGCCCGCGTGGAAGAAATACATCGGTGTCATGTTGAGAGAAGGGTTGCCCGTACCTGTACTTTCCGCAGCGTTGAATTATTTTCTAGGTCTGACCACCAACCGTTCCCCAGCCAATATGATTCAAGCGATGCGTGATTATTTCGGAGCTCATACCTTCGAGCGTGTGGACAGTCCACGGGGGGAATTTTTCCACGAACATTGGGAAGACAACTATTGATATGTCGCAACACAAAGCATTATACATTCATTTTTAAAAGAAAGAATCATGAGTTTACCACATAGTTTATTTTTGGTCATCTTCGGTGCATCCGGTGATTTAACCCGGCGCAAACTGATGCCTGCCTTGATAAAGATACATAACGGGAAACGCTTCCCCGAGCATTTTGCCATTATCGGCTGTGCCCGTACTGCATACACGGACGAGACTTATCGTGCCTATCTGAAAGAAGAACTGATAAAATTCGGTTTTCTTACTAAAGAGGAAATGGAAACATTGGACGATTTTCTCTCTACTGTTCATTACCAGTCCATGGACCCGGCTGACGAAACCACTTATTTTCTGTTGAATGACCGTTTGAAGGAGCTTTCGCCTCAATATGAGAATAATGGGAACTATTTGTTCTATCTGGCAACTCCGCCCTTGCTTTATGAATTGATTCCGAAATGTCTGCATGATGCGGGCTTGTTGAAAAAGCCTGGATTAAAGCGTATCATTGTCGAGAAGCCTTTCGGATACGACCTGGCTTCCGCTCAGAAACTAAATAAAATCTATGCCGCTTATTTTAAAGAAGAGGATATCTACCGCATCGATCATTTTCTGGGCAAGGAAACGGTGCAGAATATTATGGTGACCCGTTTTGGAAGTACTATTTACGAACCGATATGGAACCGTAACTATATAGATTATGTAGAAATCACTGCGGTGGAAAATATGGGTATAGGTACTCGCGGAGGATATTATGACGGGGCGGGAGCTCTGCGCGATATGGTACAGAACCATTTGATGCAGTTGCTTGCTATTACTGCCATGGAACCACCGGCCAAGTTTGACAAGAATGGTTTCCGTAACGAGGTGATCAAGGTCTACCAATCCCTTCGTCCGCTGACTGATAAGTATATCCGTGATAATGTCATCCGCGGACAATATATTGCTGGTGATGACCGTATCGGTTATCGTGAAGAAAAGAATGTTCGTCCTGATTCCCGTACAGATACCTACGTGGCGATGTGTCTGTATGTGGATAACTGGCGTTGGCAGGGAGTGCCTTTTTATATCCGTACCGGAAAGCAGATGCCTACCAAGGTGACCGAAATTGTGGTTCATTTCAAACCTGCTCCTATGCAGATGTTCCAAATGAAGGAAGGCTTTTACAAAGGTGAGGAACTGATTATCCGTATTCAACCCGACGAGGGAATTCTTCAGCGCATAGCCATGAAAGAACCTGGTGCCGGTTTCTATATGGGAACCATGGAGATGGACTTCAGCTATGACCAGCACGATCAGGAAACGGGGGATGCGTATGTACGCCTGTTGGAAGACAGTCTGGTGGGTGATCCTACACTTTTTACCCGTTCCGATGCTGTGGACGAGAGCTGGACTTACTTTGATAAGATTCTGGATTATTGGAAGAAGCATCCCGAAACTCCTCTTTATGGGTATCCTGCAGGAACATGGGGACCGAAAGAAGCGGATGTATTGATCAACCGCAGTCATTCCGAATGGACAAACCCGTGCAAGAATCTGACACATTCCAATTTATACTGTAAATTGTAAGTCGTCATCTGTGGATAGTAAATTTAAAACAGCAAACTCTAAGTAATAAATAGTGAATAAGATGATTGACCATAACTTTTATGCGTCGCCTGTACAAGCGTCGCAAACCTTGATAACTCATATATTGGAAGCGATGGATAAAGAGCTTGAACGGCCTTTTACCATTGCTCTTTCCGGAGGAACTACTCCTGCCACACTTTTTGAGGTTTGGGAGCGTGAATATGCCGCATATACCCCTTGGTCCCGTATTTATTTCTATTGGGTAGACGAGCGTTGTGTGCCACCTGGCGATGATCAGAGCAACTTTGGCTTGGCCTATCGTCTGTTGTTTAGTAAGGTAGGTATTCCCGCCAGTCATTGCTACCGTATTGTGGGTGAGGGCGCTCCCGAAGAAGAAGCCAAACAGTATTCTTCCATAGTCAAGACCACCGTTCCGACCGTGGACGGTGTGCCTGTTTTTGATTTTGTATTATTAGGGATAGGAGAGGACGGGCATACATCATCCATTTTCCCCGACCATCAGGAACTTCTTACCGCCGGGGAACCGTATGAGGTGTCCGTCAATCCTTATAATAAAACAGTGCGTATATGCATGACGGGACGTCCCTTGATAGAAGCCCGGCATACCTGTTTTCTAGTGACGGGCGAGAACAAATGCAGTATTTTGAAAGAAATCCTTGATAAAAACAAGGAAGGGGTCTATCCGGCATCTTATATTTGGCATCATGCACGTAATTCGCAACTGTATGCATCACTTGTATCATAATATTTCTTTTAGATGAAGAGTTTAAACGAAAATAACTTTCTAGATGGGAAATGAATCAACTATGGATGCTATGTCTCCTATAGATATAAAAAAAGGAGCAACGCCTTGCTCCAACCTTTGTTAACCTTAAATCTAATACTATGAAAAACACAATGCAAAGGTACGGATATTTCGGAAATTTGCAAGATATTCTCTTCATTTTATAGGTTGAAACAATGTTATTTAACATAGAAAGGCTTCCTGTTTACAGCTATTTGCAAAACAGGATGCCTTCACTATAATCCATTAAGACTCTTTAATAAGCGTGTCCGTCTTGTTCCAGTTCCTTTGCTGTAATGGGCTTGCGGTCTATGGCACGCCAAGCATAAATAATATAGGCCAGAACGAAAGGTACCAGAATGGAAACGTATGCCATGGTGCGCAGGGTAAATTCGCTGGAGCAACTGTTTGCCAAGGTCAGCGAACTTTGTAGATCGGCTGTGGACGGGTAATAAGCCGTATTATTATATCCCGCACAAAGCAATAAAGCTAATACAGTCAATACAACTCCTATTCCGGTAAACCAGATACCATTGGTCGCAGTCTTGCTGAAGACAGCCCTTCCGATACCCCAAAGTACCCCGACAACGCCTGATAGGAACAATACCAGCAATAGAGGTATATCCATCAGATTGATGAAATACTTGTAAGGTTCCATATAAACTTCTTTTGTCTCGGGATTTACAGCGAAACCATCAGCCAATAAAGTACGGATAACAAATGCCAGAAATAGAATAAGGAAAGGAATAGCATCTGTTATAAGCTGACGGCGGCAGCGGGGGATTAAGTCTTTATCCCGGATGTTATTGATAAAATAAAGATTGCCCAAAAGGCGGGCCAGGAAGAATACGGCAAATCCCAAGACCAGATTCCAAGGATTGGTCAGCGCATCCAGTCCGTGCCATCCGTTTGCCCAACTGCTGATGACAGGCATCAGCTCATTACCCATGTTTCCTTTATTAACCAGGAAATTGGAGCCGGTAAAGAATGTGGCTACCGCACCTCCCAGCAATAGAGGCCCTACAATACCATTTATAACCAGAAACCATTGGTAAGTATGTTTGCCCAGCAGATTGCCCAGCTTGGACTGGAACTCGTATGAAACAGCTTGCAATACGAAACTGAAAAGAATAATCATCCACAACCAGTAAGCACCGCCAAAGCTGGTACTGTAGAACAGCGGAAAAGAAGCGAAGAAGGCGCCGCCGAAAGTGACAAGGGTGGTAAAAGTAAACTCCCACTTGCGTCCTGTGGAGTTTACCAGCAAGGCACGTTCTTCGTCATTGCGTCCCAGCGTGAACAGCAAAGAGTTGCCACCCTGCACAAAGAGCAGGAACACCAACAAAGCACCCAGTAACGATACTAGGAACCACCAATAATTTTGTAGAAATATATAGTCCATAATATTCTAAATTAAAAATTGAGAATTGAATATTGAAAAATAGAATTAGAGAAACTTGAACTAAAAAAAGAATGACTTGCTGGCGGAATTAATCTCCTGTATGTAGCCCATTTATTGCGCAGCCTGAATTATTTCCGCCTGTTTCATTTATTCCTTAATTCTTAATTCCTTCCGGTCCTTTCTTGATGGCCTTCAGCATGATACCTATTTCAGCAAAGAGCAGAACGGTAAACAATAGAAGGAAGATAAAGAAAGTAAGCTGTACGGAACCTGTCTGCAATTTGGAGATGGCTGCTCCTACAGGCAACATATCCTGTATGGCCCATGGCTGGCGCCCCACTTCGGCTACCACCCAGCCTGCCTGACTGCCGATATAGGCTAGTGGAATAGTCCACAAAGCCACCCGTTGCAACCATCGCATATCAGCCAGTTTCTCTTTTTTCGATACAATCAGTACTATAATAAAGAACAGGATGAAATAACCTCCCAGCCCCACCATGATCCGGAATGACCAGAAAGTAAGTCCTACATTAGGAACCAGATGGGCAGGATCCTTGATATATCCGTAACCAAAATATTTCACGTTTTCGTCCAATGTCTTGCGAGCTGCTGCGGCACTTGCTTCGTCACCTGCCTTATGCGCTTTGCGGAATGCATCCAGGGCGGCGATGGCAATCTGTCCGCGTTTAATTTTCTCTTCGGCCGATAAAGCCGTTGTACCGTCGGGCATCTGATAACCACCTTCCAGCAGATTGTTGATACCCGGTACATAACCGTCTATGTCGTGAGTGGCAAGGATAGAAAGCATTTTGGGGATTTTCAAATCGCCTGCAATGGTGAAGGGTACTCCGTTTCCGCCATCGTGCAATCCTTCAGCGGCAGCCATTTTCATAGGTTGCACTTTGGCTACCTGTACTCCCGAAATATCCCCCGTCCATGCAGTGACGAGAGAGGCGAACAGACCTACGGCGGCGGCAACTTTAATACTGCTCAGAGCGAACTCCTTCTGACGGTTGCGCAGTAAATACCAGCAACTTATTCCTACTACAAAAACGGCTCCCAGTATCCAGCTGCTTAACACTGTGTGGAAGAACTTGGCGATAGCCATGGGAGAGAGGGCGACAGCTGCAAAGTCCACCATTTCATTTCTTACTGTTTCGGGATTGAAAGCCATCCCTACGGGGTATTGCATCCAGGCATTGGCGACCAGAATCCACCAAGCGGAGATCGTTGCTCCCAGTCCGGTGAGCCAGGTGGATGCCAGATGGAAACGCTTGCTCACTTTGTTCCAGCCGAAGAACATGACGGCAATGAAAGTGGCTTCCATAAAAAATGCCAGGATTCCTTCGATAGCCAGTGGGGCTCCGAAGATATCGCCCACAAACCAGGAATAGTTACTCCAGTTAGTTCCGAACTCGAATTCCAGAATCAGACCGGTGGCAACACCTACGGCGAAATTGATTCCAAACAGTTTCATCCAGAATTTAGCTGTGTTCTTCCAGAATTCCTTACCTGTTGTTACATAAAAGGTCTCCATGAGCCCCATTATCACAGCCAATCCCAAAGTGAGAGGTACGAAAAGCCAGTGATACATGGCCGTTAGAGCGAACTGTGCTCTTGACCAGTCAATTAATGAAGTGTCAATGTTTTCAAACATAACTTTCTGATTTATTTAAATGTTTATGGATTTGCCCGTTCTATTAACTCCTCACCTACATACTGTTGCTTCTCTTCCGTTGTCTTCCCGCCAAGGAAGGAGGGAAAGAAGAAAAGTTTTAGAATAAAGAACATGATGAATAGTTTGATAAGAATAATCGTCCAAAGGGTACGTCCCAAGGTCATCTCGCGAAAGCCGTCGCGATAGAATATCCAGATGCGTGTCAACAAAGAATCATTCATAAATTTATCTTAAAGTTGTAATAATTACAAAGAAAAACACTTTATCGGTAAAAAGCAAGTTTTTGTCCATAGAAATATTCCACAAATCTATATTTATTGCTAAAAAAATCACAGTCCTCTACTTTTGTACAAACAAATTAAATAGTAAAAAGGATGAGACAACGAGTAGTATATTTCGTAATGATTTGGGTCGCGGTCACTTCGGTTTCCGCGCAAGAGGCCAAAAAGTGGACGCTGGACGACTGTATTGACTATGCATTGGAGAAAAATATCCAATTGCAGCAGGACAAAATCTCACTGGAAGAGAGTTCTGTAGACGTGAAAACCGCCAAAGCCGCACTATTTCCCAGTCTGTCGTTCAGTACAGGACAGAATGTGACGAACCGTCCGTATCAGGAAACCAGTAACACGGTAAGCGGAACGGAAATCATCAGTAGTGACAGTAAAACCACTTATAATGGAAACTATGGTCTGAATGCACAATGGACATTGTGGAATGGTAACAAACGGTTGAATGCCATCAAACAAAAGAAGACGGGTCAGCAGATTGCAGGGCTTACCGTAGCCGAAACAGAAAACTCTTTGCAAGAGCAGATTGCACAAATATTCATCCAGATACTTTATGCCGACGAGTCGGTGAAAATTAACCAGAACACCTTACAGGTGAGCCAAGCTACATACGACAGGGGCAAAGAACTCTTTCATAAAGGAAGTATTTCAAAAGCCGATTTGGCACAATTGGAATCACAGGTAGGCAGTGACAAATATCAGTTGGTGATCTCCGAAAGTTCCTTGCGTGACTATAAATTGCAGTTGAAGCAGTTGTTGGAGCTGGATGGTACGGAAGAAATGGATTTGGTTCTTCCCGAACTCGCCGATGAACATGTTTTGCAACCGTTACCTGCTCAGGAGGATGTTTATCAGCAGGCTTTGGCATCACGTCCGGAAATTCAAAGCAGCAAGTTGAGCATAGAGAATTCCAAATTGGACATATCAGTGGCTAAAGCCGGCTATCTCCCTACCATCAGTCTGAGTGCATCTACGGGGAGTATGACAAACAGTGCCAGTGATAATAGCTGGAGCAAACAAATGAAATATGGCTGGAATAATATGATAGGATTGAATATAAACATTCCGATTTTTGATAATCGCCAGAACAAAAGTGCTGTGCAGAAGGCACGTTTGCAATATGATAGTAGTCTACTCGATTTGATAAACAAGCAAAAGGAACTCTATAAGAATATAGAAAGTCTGTGGTTGGACGCTACTAATGCTCAAGAGCAATATGCGGCGGCTGAGAGTAAGCTGAAAAGTAGCCAGGCCAGTTATGAGATGGTCAGCGAGCAATTCAACTTGGGAATGAAGAATACCGTAGAGTTGCTTACCGAGAAAAATAACCTGCTCAGTGCACAGCAGCAACGTATTCAGGCCAAGTATATGGCTATCTTGGATCGGACTCTACTGAACTTCTATGCAGGTCAGGATATAAAATTATAATCATAACGCTATACATATTATATTATGGAAAAGAAGAAAATGATTCTTACTACAGCGGTAGCCGTAGTGGTCGTGGCAGGCGGTTTCTGGATGCTTGGCGGACCGGAGGGAAAAAGTACGGTCGATTTCTCAACGGAAACCGTAACGAAAGGTAATGTCAGCAATTTCATTACTGCTACCGGAACCATAGAGCCGGTGACAGAGGTGGAAGTGGGTACGCAGGTATCTGG
>UMFS01035854.1_pt1 | contig 14303 bp, 7 predicted proteins | sample 1965071 | NCBI WGS metagenome assembly UMFS01 (sample SAMEA4836052, study PRJEB28245) | human gut metagenome | biome: gut microbiome; material: fecal sample | place: Denmark | collected 2008
AGATACTCTTGGACGTATGCACTCAGATGCACAGTTCGCAGGATCTTCATCAGTACCAGCTCACGTAGAAATGATGGGACTGATCGGAGCAGGAAACAACCCGATGGTTGGTATGACTGTTGCAGTTGCTGTATCCGTAGAGGAAGCAGCTCAGGCTGGTAAATTCTAAGGAATGGCTTGAAATCAAACTTTGTGGTATGCTTGAAAGTAGTATGAAAAATAGAACTATTTGACTATTGCTTGATAGCATACATTTGACAACTGTTAGATGAAAAAAGAGGATAAATATCAAATCTCATTTAGTTGAGTGACAGATATTCATCCTCTTTTTTGCTACATTTTTTCGGTTTTTCGTAACCTTCCGCCATTTAATTCTTCAGGCATTCGATACCCACGGAATAAAAGTTAGGAATCCTTTCCAGTGAATGTAGAGGATTCCTAACTTTTATTCCGGTCCGGGTAACCGTCGTCTGATGTATTAAATCTCCAATTATTTATTCAAATTCTTATTCGCCGTAGAAAGCATCAACTTCAGTCGATTCAATTGGTTAACTTCACTTGCACCCGGATCGAAATCGATCGCTACGATATTAGATTCCGGATAGCGTCTGCGAAGTTCTTTGATAACTCCCTTACCTACGACATGGTTCGGCAGGCAGGCGAATGGCTGTGTACACACGATATTTGGTGCACCACTGTGGATCAGCTCTAACATTTCTCCTGTAAGGAACCATCCTTCACCAGTCTGGTTACCAAGAGATACGATGTCCGAAGCCATCTTTCCAAGGTCCTGGATCTTAGCAGGTGGTGTGAAGTGCTTGCTGGCCGCAAATGCTTCGGTTGCCGGAGCACGGAACCATTCCAGAGCTTTGATACCAAGATTAGCTGTTGTGGCTTTTTTCTTTTCGAATCCAAGCTTTTCTACCTTGAAGTTCTGGTTGTAGAAGCAGTAGAGCAGGAAGTCCAGAAGATCCGGAACAACTGCCTCGGCTCCTTCGCTTTCCAGAAGATCTACCAGGTAGTTGTTGGCTGCCGGAAGGAATTTGACAAGGATTTCTCCAACGACACCAACACGAGGTTTCTTTATATCAAGTAATTCGATGTTATTGTCAAAGTCTTCAATGATCTCACGGCAGAGACGTTTGAATTTACGTCTGCTCGGGTAGCCGTTTGATACAAAGTCCTGGCATACCTTTACCCATTTTCTGTGCATTGCATTGACAGAGCCTGGAACAGCCTCATATGGACGCAGACGGTATACACACTTCATGAAGATGTCACCGAATACTGCACCATAGATACCTCGTAAGATCAGGTTCGGAGTCAGTTTGAATCCTGGATTATCCTCCAGACCACTTAAGTTGATGGAGATGACCGGAATGTATCCGTAACCGGCCTTCTTAAGGGCACGGCGGATGAATCCGATGTAGTTGGAAGCACGGCATCCACCACCGGTCTGACTGATGATCACGGCAATCTTGTGTGTGTCATATTTACCGGAAAGGATAGCTTCCATGATCTGGCCGACTACCATCAGTGACGGATAGCAGGCATCGTTATTTACATATTTCAGTCCTACGTCAACGGCCTGTTTGTTGTCGTTCGGCAGAACCTGAAGGTTATATCCGGATGAATTAAATGCAGGCTCCAGAAGCTCGAAATGGATCGGAGACATCTGCGGGCAGAGAATCGTGTAATTCTTACGCATCTCTTTGGTAAATGCAACCTTTTTGATTGCGGAGGATTTGATCTCACGTTTATCCCCGCGCTTTTCTCGGACTCGGATCGCAGCAAGCAGTGATCTTACACGGATTCTTGCGGCACCTAAGTTGTTAACCTCGTCGATCTTAAGAGAGGTGTAGATCTTGTCAGAATCGTTCAGGATGGATGCAACCTGATCGGTTGTAACAGCATCCAGACCACATCCGAAAGAGTTTAACTGGATCAGATCCAGATTATCTACAGTCTTTACATAGTTTGCAGCAGCATACAGACGGGAATGATACATCCACTGATCCATAACATTTAATGGATGCTCTGCAGGATTTAAGTGGGAGATCGAATCTTCCGTCAGAACTGCAATATTATAAGAGTTGATCAGTTCCGGGATACCATGGTTTACTTCCGGGTCGATGTGGTACGGACGTCCTGCGAGAACGATACCACGGTTGCCGGTTTCATTTAAGAATTTGATCGTCTCTTCACCTTTTTTCTGCATATCTTTTCTGCATGCAGCGAGTTCTTCCCATGCAGTATGAGTTGCTTTTTTGATCTCATCTGCCGGGATGTGGAACTTCTCGGATAATTCTTCAACCAGTCGGTAAGAAATCGTCTCTTCACTGGCAAATGAGATGAACGGATGAAGGAAATCAACCTCTCCGTGTACGATCGCATCAATGTTGTTCTTGATATTTTCCGGGTAGGAAGTTACGATCGGGCAGTTGTAATGATTGTTGGCTTCGGCAAATTCATTCCTTTCATATGGAATACTAGGATAGAAGATCGTCTTAATGCCATTGTTGATCAGCCATTGTACATGTCCGTGTGCCAGCTTCGCCGGATAACACTCGGATTCACTCGGGATGGAATCAATTCCCAGTTCGTATACCTTGCGGTTGGATACAGGAGAAAGGACAACCCGGAATCCCAGTTTATTAAAGAATGTGAACCAGAACGGATAATTCTCGTACATGTTCAGTACACGAGGGATACCAATGAGTCCGCGAGGAGCATTTTCCTCTGCCAATGGTTCATAATCAAAATATCGTTTTAATTTATATTCAAATAAGTTCGGAAGCTTGTTTGTTGTTTTCTGTTTTCCAAGACCACGTTCACAACGGTTACCTGTGATGAACTTACGTCCGCCGCTGAAATGATTGATCGTCAGACGGCAGTTATTCGTACATCCCTTACATTTGGTCATGGTAGTAGAATATTCCATGGCTTCAATGTCTTCAATGGAAAGCATGGTCGTGCCTTCGCAGTCAACGTAACGCTCACGTGCGATCAGTGCAGCACCGAATGCGCCCATGATACCGGCGATGTCCGGACGAATTGCTTCGCAGTTGGCGATCTTTTCAAAGCTTCGCAGTACGGCGTTGTTGTAGAAGGTTCCTCCCTGAACAACGATGTGTTTACCGAGTTCAGATGCATCGGATACCTTGATAACCTTAAATAATGCGTTCTTGATTACAGAATAAGCAAGACCAGCCGAAATATCAGCAACCTCCGCACCCTCTTTCTGAGCCTGCTTTACTTTTGAATTCATGAAAACAGTACAACGGGTACCAAGGTCAATCGGATTCTTGGCAAATAATGCTTCGTGAGCAAAGTCTTCGACGGTATAATTCAGTGATTTTGCAAATGTTTCAATAAAAGAACCGCATCCGGATGAACACGCTTCGTTTAACTGCACGCTGTCAACAGTCTGATTCTTGATCTTGATACATTTCATATCCTGGCCGCCGATGTCGAGGATACAGTCTACGTCTGGCTCAAAGAAAGAAGCGGCGTAGTAGTGAGAGACGGTCTCGACCTCTCCTTCGTCCAACAAGAGAGCGGCCTTGATCAGCGCTTCGCCATATCCGGTAGAGCAGGAGTGGACAATTTCCACGCCTTCCGGCAGTTTGCTGTAAATGTCTTTAATTGCAGAAATCGTTGTACCAAGCGGATCTCCATCGTTATTATGATAGAAAGAATATAATAAAGTACCGTCTTCGCCGACTAGGGCTGCCTTGGTTGTTGTAGAACCTGCATCGATACCGAGGAATGCTTTTCCCTGATAAGTTGCAAGATCTTTGACTGGCACCTGATGTTTTGCGTGACGTTCCTCAAATTCCTTAAAATCTGCTTCCGTTGCAAACAGCGGCTCCATACGATCTACTTCGAATTCCATCTTGATTTTTCCTTCCAGACGGCGCTGCATATCGATGAGTGCCACGTCCAGATCTTTCTTGGAATTCAGAGCAGATCCGACTGCTGCAAACAGATGGGAATGTGTCGGGGCGATGATGTGTTCATCGTCCAGCTTCAGTGTACGGATAAATGCTTCGCGCAGCTCAGAGAGAAAGTGAAGCGGTCCTCCGAGGAATGCGACGTGTCCGCGAATCGGTTTACCACAAGCCAGTCCGCTGATCGTCTGGTTGACAACTGCCTGGAATATAGAAGCAGCAAGGTCTTCTTTGGCAGCACCGTCGTTGATCAGAGGCTGGATATCTGTCTTGGCAAATACACCACATCGTGCGGCAATGGTATAGAGAGCTTTATAATTTTTCGCATATTCATTCAGTCCGGAGGCATCAGTCTGTAAAAGAGAAGCCATCTGGTCGATGAAGGATCCTGTACCACCGGCACAGACGCCGTTCATACGCTGCTCTACATTACCACCTTCAAAGTAGATGATCTTGGCATCTTCCCCGCCAAGCTCGATAGCAACGTCTGTCTGAGGTGCATAGTCCTGAAGAGCAGTTGATACGGCGATAACTTCCTGTACGAATGGTACTCCAAGGTGTTTCGCAAGTGTCAGTCCGCCGGAACCGGTGATGACCGGTGATGCATGGACAGGACCTAATTTATGTATCGCTCTTCCTAACAGATCGGAAAGAGTTTCCTGGATGTTAGCGAAATGCCTCTCATAATCAGAAAATACCACTTCATTATTCTCATCTAATATGGCGATCTTTACGGTCGTAGAACCGATGTCGATACCAAGTGTGTATAATTCCTTTTGATTCATATTATGTAACTCCTTATCATATTAAAATATATGTCTTTCTTCTTATTAAATGCATTTTGCTTAATTGTGACCTGTAACATTATACGACAAAAGTGGCCAAAAGACAATTAACAAATGTTGAAGATATGTTAAAAAGAGATGAACTTTACTTGGCATAATTGACAAATATCTCTCAGGAAGGTAGAATATCTACAGTGTGAGAATAAACATAAAGGAGCAGTTATATGAACAATTGGTTAGACAAACTTGAACGGAAATTTAGCAGATATGCGATTCCAAATCTCATGACTTATATTATAATATTATATGCAGCCGGATTTGTGCTGAATCTGATCAATCCGACGTTCTATAGCCAGTTCCTGAGCCTGGATGCCGGTAAGATTCTTCAGGGGCAGATATGGAGAATCGTTACGTTTATTATCCAGCCTCCATCTGACAGCCTGATTTTTATTGTATTTGTACTGTATCTCTATTATATGATAGGGAAGCAGTTAGAGGCAGCGTGGGGGGCTTTTCGTTTTAATCTGTATTTCTTTTCGGGAATGCTCTTTATTGTAATAGGAGCCATACTGGCATATTTACTGACAGGCGCTGTGTTACCGATGGATACATGGTATCTGAATCTGTCGCTATTCTTTGCATTTGCGGCACTCTACCCGGATATCCAGCTGTTATTGTTCTTTGTCATACCGATCAAGATCAAATGGCTGGCGATGCTGGATGGTCTGTATTTTGTGTATGCGATCGTACAGGCTTTTCTTCCGGCCTACGGCGGAGGTGACTATGGCATATATTATAAGGCGAATGCACTTGCTGCGTTCATCTCGATCCTGAACTTTATCATTTTTTTCTTAAGTTCACGGAATATGAAGCCGTATTCACCGGGCCAGATGAAGAGAAAGAATGATTTCAAGCGCAAGATGAGACAGGCAGAAAGACCGGTGAATGTCTATGCAAATGGAGCAAAACACAGATGTGCAATCTGCGGAAGAACAGAAATGGATGATCCGAATCTGGAATTCCGGTATTGCTCAAAATGTAATGGCAATTATGAATATTGCCAGGATCATTTGTTCACACATACACATGTTAAATAACTAAGAGAGGAATAGGGAAAATATGAAAAAAACAAAGATTATCTGTACAATGGGACCAAATACCAACGATGAATCTCTGATGAGAAAGTTAGTCCAGAATGGAATGGACATCGCAAGATTTAACTTCTCTCATGGTGATCATGAGGAGCAAAAAGGTCGTATGGATATGTTAAAGAAGATCCGCGAGGAAGAGAACAAACCAATCGCGATTCTTCTGGATACAAAAGGACCTGAGATCCGTACAGGTGTATTAAAAGACGGAAAGAAAGTACAGCTTGAAGCAGGCGAGACATTTACCCTGACAACAGATGAGATCGTAGGAGACAATAAGATCGTATCTATTACATATAAAGGTCTGGTAGAAGATGTCAAAGCCGGAAGCACAATCCTGATTGATGACGGTCTGATCGAGCTGAAGGTAAAAGATAAAAAGGGCAATAACATCAACTGTGAAGTTGTCAATGGCGGTGAACTTGGAGAGAAGAAGGGTGTTAACGTACCGAACGTAGCAATCCGTCTTCCTGCTATCACAGACAAAGACCGTGACGATCTGAAATTCGGTGTAGAACAGGGCGTAGACTTTATCGCTGCTTCTTTCGTAAGAAATGCAGAATGTATCCTGGAGATCAAATCATTCTTAAGAGAATGTAAAGCTCCATATATTCCGGTTATTGCCAAGATTGAAAACTTTGAGGCAATCAAGAACATCGATGAGATCATCCGCTGTGCAGACGGAATCATGGTAGCCAGAGGTGATCTTGGTGTTGAGATTCCTGCCGAAGAAGTTCCATACCTTCAGAAAACAATTATCCAGAAATGTAACGATAACTTCAAACCGGTTATCACGGCTACACAGATGCTGGATTCAATGATGCGTAACCCGCGTCCAACAAGAGCAGAGGTTACAGACGTTGCCAATGCGGTATACGACGGAACAGATGCGGTGATGCTTTCCGGAGAGACCGCACAGGGTAAATATCCATTAGAAGCACTGCAGATGATGGTTCACATTGTTGAGAATACAGAGGAACACCTGGACTATGATATGATCCTCAGAAAAGCTGGAGAACACAGACTTAAGAGCGCATCCAGCGCACTTGCACATGCGACGGTAACAACAGCAAATAACCTTCGTGCAAAATGTATCGTAACACCTACTGTATCCGGTGCTACAGCAAGAGTTGTATCTAAGTTCAAACCAAAAACAGGTATTATCGGTATCAGCCCAGATGAAGCAACGCTGAGAAGAATGCAGATCAACTGGGGTGTCAGACCACTGAAATCAGTTGCAGTATACACAACAGAAGATATCTGTGATAATGCGATCGATCTGATCTGTGCAAAACAGCTTGCAGAAGCAGGAGATATGGTTGTGTTAACACTTGGAATTCCATCTACGAATGTATCTGAGAACAGAACCGTAAGCAATATGATGAGAATCGCTATGGTAGATGACAGAAAATAGAAGATTATAAATGAGCATGGCAATACAGAGAACTTGTCACCGGCAACTTCTCTTGCATACTTTGGTATAGAAAAACAGAAAGCAAAGGGGCTTGAAATATTCGGGTCTGAAGCTTTCTGTTTTTTTGATTGTTTTCCAGTTGTTTTTGAGAAAGATTCTCCTTGACATACAGAGAAAATTCACTTATAGTGTTCCTGTAGAGAACTACTAATGAACCCAGAGGTGAATGATTAAGATGGAACAGACATCATTTACAGAGCGCCTGATGGAATTCGGACTTACAAGACAGGAGGCAAGCATTTATCAGTGCCTGCTGACAGAGGGAAAGGTAACAGGGTATGAGGTTGCAAAACAGACAGGAATATCCAGGTCTAATGCATATAATTCTCTGGCAAGTATGACAGAGAAAGGTGCGGCATATCTTGTGGAAGAGGCAAGTACCAGGAAGTATGTGCCTGTCCCGCTCAACGAGTTTTGCAAGAATCGTGTCCGCAAGCTGGAAGAATCCGCAAGATGGCTGCAGGAACATATGCCATCGGAAAAAGCATACGCAGAAGGATATATTACGATCGAAGGCGCAGAGAATATACTGAATAAGATAAAAAATCTGTTATCGCAGGTAGATCAGAGAGTTTATATCAGCTGTACAAGAAATTATCTGTTACTTCTGATCCGGGAACTGGATGCACTGATGGAAGCGAGAAAAAAGGTTGTGATCATTACGGATCAGCCGGCAACTTTCCACAATGCAAAAGTATATCTCGGAGAGAGCAGAGGAATGCAGGTCGGAGTCATTGCTGACTCCAAATATGTACTGACAGGTGAATACGGAGAAGGAAGCATGAATACGTGTCTTTATTCCGGACAAAAAAACTTTGTGGAATTATACAAGACAGCACTTGCGAATGAGATAAAATTATTATCGATACGAGAGGAGAACAGAGATTGATGAAAAAAGAACCATTTGTAACAAAAGCACAGTTGGATGAGATAATCAAAACATATCCGACACCATTTCATTTATATGATGAAAAAGGAATGCGTGAGAATATGAAAGCCTTAAAAGAAGCGTTTTCATGGAATAAGGGATACAGAGAATATTTTGCAGTAAAGGCAACACCGAATCCATTTCTGATCAATATTTTGAGAGAATACGGATGCGGATGTGACTGTTCTTCTTATACAGAACTGATGCTTTCCGATGCGATCGGGGCAACAGGAGAGGATATTATGTTTTCTTCGAATGATACACCTGCAGAAGAATTCGTACTGGCAGATAAGCTGAATGCGATCATCAACCTGGATGATATCACACACATTGATTTTCTTGAAAAAGCAATCGGACATATTCCAGAGACTATCAGCTGTCGTTACAATCCGGGCGGAATGTTCAAGATCAGTAATGATATCATGGATAATCCGGGAGATGCAAAATACGGAATGACAACTGAACAGCTATTTGAAGCTTTCAAAATTCTGAAAGCAAAAGGAGCAAAAGAATTTGGTATCCATGCATTCCTTGCAAGTAATACCGTAACAAATGAATATTATCCGATGCTTGCGAAAGTACTGTTTGAAGTTGCGGTAAAACTTCAGAAGGAAACAGGTGTACACATCAAATTCATCAACCTGTCCGGTGGTGTAGGTATTCCTTACAAACCAGATCAGGAGCCGAATGATATTCGTGCGATCGGTGATGGTGTCCGCCGTGTATACGAAGAAGTACTGGTACCTGCAGGTATGGGAGATGTCGCAATCTATACAGAGATGGGACGTTTCATGATGGGACCTTATGGATGCCTGGTTACAACTGCAATCCACGAGAAACATACACATAAAGAATACATTGGTGTAGATGCATGTGCGGTTAACCTTATGCGTCCGGCAATGTACGGAGCTTACCATCACATTACAGTAATGGGCAAAGAAGATACACCTTGCGATCACAAATATGATGTGACAGGATCTTTGTGTGAGAACAATGATAAATTTGCAATCGATCGTATGCTTCCGAAGATTGATATGGGAGATATACTGGTGATCCATGATACGGGAGCACATGGCTTCTCTATGGGTTACAATTACAATGGAAAATTAAAATCCGCAGAGGTTCTTCTGAAAGAGGATGGATCTACACAGCTGATCAGAAGAGCGGAGACGCCGGCAGATTATTTTGCTACATTTGATTGCTTTGATATTGGGAAAAAGCTGATAAAAGAATAGTTTCCAGTGTGAACAAATCTGGTATAATGATAGTATCTTTCTGATAATGGAAAGATACTATCACTTTTTAGAGGAGGATAAATTTATGAGGAAACGGGGCGTGTTGGCAGCAATGCTGACAGGAGTAATGCTTGTGTTGTGCGGATGTGGAGGCATGACGACAGATGAAGCAAAGGATTATGTAAAATCTGCACTGGATGCCGGTTACAAGGCAGAATTTAAAGAATATGCAGAAATAACAGACTCCACAGAAAAAGAGGCAAAGAAAGAATACGAGACAAATCTTGATAACTGTATGAAGGAAGCCGGATTTGATGAAACAGGTGTTTCAGATGAATTGAAGGCTAATTATCGTAAGCTTTTTGAAAAAATGTTAAAATCTGCCAATTATAAGGTTGGAGAGGTAAAAGAAGCTGGAGATGATGAATTTAAGGTATCCGTAGAAGTTCAGCCATTTACAGCATTTTCCACAGTATCTGAAGAACTTGACAATTGGGTAACAGATACATATTCAAATATCGAATATGTCCCAAGTGATGAAGAACTGAATGAAGCGATCATGAAAAAGATGTATGAACTTATGGATGAAAAAATGAATAATCCGACATACGGTGATAAGACTACTGTAACTGTCAATGTAAAAGTTGATAAAGACGGAGCTTATTATATTCCACAAAAAGATCTTACAGCAGTAGACGATGCACTTTTCCCGGAAGATGCACTTTAAAAAGTAATATACTGCTAAATAATAATTTAATAACACAGGTTTTAGGGATTGACATTCTTAGAACCTGTGTTGTATTATATACGAAAATACTTGAATGACATTCAGTTATTCAGTCTTTAATATCAATAAATGTTCAAAAAAGGCAGATCAGAATTCTTATATGATGTTGCCAGACAATCCATTTATATTTGTAAATATGTAAGAAAGTAATCCGGTAAAATGAACGTTGTTTTTTGAAGGGAGGTAGTGACAGCGGTCGGATTAATATTATAAATGAAAAAAGAAAGTGAGGAAACATATGACAAAGATGCATAGAGGCAAAAAGGCCGCAGCTTCTTTGATGGCAGGAATTTTATTGTGTCAGATGTTTGTTTTTGGTGTGTCAAAGACTTCTGCAGATGCCAGAGAAGTTGCAAAAAAGATGAGTTTTGAAGTTGTTGGAGAAGGAATAGTAACAGTGACAGATACAGCAGAAAGAACGCAGGAGATTACATCCGGAAGTGTGATAGAAGTACCAAAGGGAATGTGTGTGCGCGTACAGGCCGAATCCCCGAAAGAAACGGATATTGCAGTACATGTGTTGGATAAAGACGGAAATTATGAGTTGGAAGATGTATCAGAAGTGCAGGGAAAATGTTTCTGGCGAGACGTCACTGCTATGGAATTGGAGAAGAAAGTTGTAGTTACTTTCGGTAAAGAAGATAAGAAAATAAGAGCAGTAAGAACAGGACAGACACGTGGAAATTATAATAAACCGGAAGCAGGGGATGTGTTTACCGGAAATTGTGTAATCACTGCTGTAGATGGGGGAAATGGACATACCGTACATAGTGTAACGATAGGCGGATTTACCGGAATCCTGGCTGGAGTAACAGCTACTGGTGGCTGTGCGGATCACACAGCTGCGGCTCCGTATGTTGGCCAGGAGTATACATACAGATATACGGTTACCGGAGTTAATAAAGTTACCGGCGAAGTGATGGGGAATCTGTATTGTACCAGTGTTACAGGATCGACGGATGGCGTAACAAAAGACAGTGGCGGAAGACTGATCGGATATCAGAGAATCAGTGGTTCTGCGTTGATCTACAGAAATTACAGCGGCTATGCGAAATTAAAAAAGGGGAAAACACAGACGGTGCTTACGAATGGGAATCCACAGTATTCTCTGGAAGACGCATGCTATGGAATTTACAAAGATCGGTCGGCGACCAATGAAGCAGCGACATTTACGACGGATAAAGAAGGAAATTCTAACACTGTAGAACTTGAAGAGGGAACTTACTATGTGAAAGAAAAGAAAGCGCCGAAAGGATACCGGCTGGATGAAACGGTTTATCCTGTGACTGTTGTTTCCGGCCAGACTGTTTCTGTAAACGTGAAGGATGTGCCGGTGTACTCGGATATGGAACTTATTCTTGAAAAGATTGATCAGGAATATAAAGCAGGAAAATCACATGGGGCAGGAAGTCTGGAGGGTGCCGAATTTACCGTATGTTATTATGCAGGCATATATGATCAGGCTACACTTCCAAAAACGCCGGACAGAACCTGGGTCTTAAAATCGAAAAAAGAAAAAGATAGATATGAAAGCAGATTGAATAAAGATTATCAAATTAGCGGGGATGATTTTTATTATGCAGAAGATGGAAAGATTCCGGTACTTCCGCTTGGAACGATCAGTATTGAAGAGACAAAAGCACCGGAAGGATATTCACTGGACGGAGCGTATATAGAAAGTGTAGAAGGGAAAACAGAGGGCACATATTATCTGACTAAAATTATACAGGACGGAAATCTTGCGAAGATACAGGGAGGCAATACATATAAAATTGCGGATCGTATATTCAGAGGAGATATAGAATTTCAGAAGAAAGATGAAGAAACACAAGAATCTATGGCAGGAATTCCGTTTCGAATCACATCTGTAACGACGGGAGAGAGCCACATGATTATGACAGATGCGAATGGATATTTTTCATCGGCCTCCAATTATGTAAAACACAGTGAAAATACCAATACAGGTCAGGCAGAAAGCGGAATTTGGTTTGGGCTTAATAGCGGCGGAGAGATGTCGGAAGTAAATGATGATAATGGTGCATTTCCTTATGATACTTATAAAATGGAAGAACTACGCTGTGGACAAAATGTGGACAAAGCATTGTACAAAGGAACATTTAAAATTTCCCGTGACAATTATATATTAGACTTGGGAACAATTATGAATCCTGATCTTGTGATCTCTACAGTGGCGAAGGATGAAGAGACAGGAACTCATTATTCTAATGCAGATGAGAGTGTAACGGTGATAGATACGGTTACTTATACAGGCCTTAAAAAGGGAAAAGAATACGTCATGAAGGGAATACTGATGGATCACAAAACGGGGGAGCCTGTTCTGGATTCAAAAGGGAAGAAAATATTCGGATTGCAGAAATTCATTCCTAAAACAGCAAAAGGCAGTGTGGAAGTAGAGTTTAATTTCGATGGAAATACATTAGCAGGAAAAAATATTACAGTGTTTGAAGAGTGTTATCTGAACGAGGAGCTGATCGCGGTACATAAAGATATTGAAGATGTCAGTCAGATGATACATTTTCCGGAATTGAAGACTTCTGTGAAAGACGATCAAACGGGAATACATATTATAAAGTCTGAAAAGGATATGCAGATTACCGATACGGTAGAATATCATAATTTAAAGAAAGGAAAGAAATATAAGATTACAGGAATCTTAATGGACAAAGATACCGGAAAGGCAGTAAAAGATGCAAACGGTGAGAAGATAACATCAAGTGTGGAGTTTGTTGCGGAAGATACGGATGGATCGGTAGATGTAAAATTTAATTTTGATGGAACGAATCTCGGCGGGAAGATACTGGTGGCATTTGAAAAGCTTTATTATGGCGAGAAATTATATGGTACACATGCGGATCTGGAAGATGAAGAACAGACTATGTATGTACCAGAGGTGGAAACGGTTGCGCTTAATAAAGAGACAGAAACGCATCATGCACTGGCAGATGGAACTGTAGAACTGCTTGATACTGTAAAATATAGGAATCTGCTGCCGGGTAGAAATTACACATTGCACGGAATGATCGTAGAAAAAGAAACGGGAAATCCGGTGAGTGAAGAAAGGACATTAGAATTTGTTCCGGAAAAATCAGAAGGAAGTGTAGAGCTTAGATTTGAAATCAGCGCCGATGAGCTGTGCGGAAAAACGATAGTTGTGTATGAAGAAATCAAAGCAGACGGTAAGAGCATAGCAGAGCATAAAGACCCGGAAGCGAAAGAACAAAGCATTTATTTCCCGGAAATTGGTACAAAAGCGTTGGACGAGAACTCAAAGACACAAGAAGGAGAGGCAAAGGAAAAGCAAAAAATTATAGATCAGATAACTTATAAGAATTTGTTGCCAGATGAAACCTATGTTTTGAAAGGTGTTTTGATGGATAAAGAAACCGGAAAAGAATTAGTTGATGAAAATGGAAAAAGAGTGACTGCCGGGATATCTTTTGTTCCAGAAAATGAAGAAGGAACGATTGAGATGACATTTGAACTGGATGCACGCAGGTTGGCTGGAAAATCAGTTGTAGTATTCGAAAGGCTTTATGATGAAGAAGAACACTTGATCGCAAAAGAAGAAGATATCGAAAATGCAGATCAGACTGTTTTGTATAGAAAACAGGAAATTCCGAAAAATACAATTGTAGAAAAGCCGGGGCATAATTCAAAGGAAGTTCGAAAATCTCCAAAAACAGGTGATGAAAATCGTATGGATTTATGGCTGGTAATGTTGTGTGCGTTTGGAATTGCAGTGGTAACAGAAATTGTAATTTATAAAAGAAGAAACAGATAAATATTTTATTGCTACCTAAGGATATGAACATTTTTTGTCTCCGTTGGTGTGCTATTGCCGGAAGTACAATATAAGTAACGGTGCAAGTAGAGGCGTTGTAGTTCATATGAAAGAAATCGGTAATAAAGAATACAAGAACATCAAGAAGGACACACTGATCGGAACCACCGGACAGAACAGAAGACTGGAAGCGA
>UMFS01056544.1_pt1 | contig 14291 bp, 9 predicted proteins | sample 1965071 | NCBI WGS metagenome assembly UMFS01 (sample SAMEA4836052, study PRJEB28245) | human gut metagenome | biome: gut microbiome; material: fecal sample | place: Denmark | collected 2008
GCTTAGAGCTTTAACACCAGAATATATTCCTGGATTGTATTCTTTTTCTATTAGTTTTTCAATATTAGGGTTGGAAGAGGGAGAGTATAAGTTCGGATTTGCGTTTAAAGATCCACAGGGACAAAGTATTTCGTCTATTGAAAATGTTTTGATGAACTGCGAATGGAGTCAGGAAAAAAATCTGCCAGAAAAATATAAAGGTGTAGATATTATATTACGTTTACAGAATATGGATTTAAAAGTACAGGGAGTATATAATACCGAAGTTTGGATTGATGATGAAAAATTGGGTGAATTTCCAATATTTGCAAAAGGGAAAAATGAAAAATGATTAAAATGATAAAAAATGTAGAAAAAGCAAATGAATTTAGGGATAACAAATATATTTTTAATATAAAGAACGACTGTGAACAAAGAAAAAAAGAATCGGGAAGTGTGTTGAAACTTCAGATGGAAAAAGATAAGTGGGAATTTGTTTGCTCGCATAAATCTCAGAAGAAAAACAATGCTGTGATGCTTTTTTATAATAAAGCAAACAACATAATGGTTACGAATCCGACAGTTATAAAAAGTATGAAACGCTTAGAAGATATAGCGAGATTGGGAAATGACTGGAATGGTTATGGGGCAACAAAATTTACAGCTGCTTTAATTTTGAAATGTGAGAAAATTATTGAAAAATTATCATACCAGCCTGAAATATATCCTACTGGAAGAAAAAGTATTCAATTTCAATATGAACTGAATGATAAAAGCTATTTAGAATTTGAAATATATGAAGATAAAATCATGTGTTTAATGGTTCCTAAAAGAGTATATTCTAAAGCGGTGGAAATGCAATTGACAGATTCACAAGAGAAACGAATTGGGGAGATTGTAGATGAATTTTACAGGGGAGAAAGTACAAAAGACGGAACAATTATATAGAGTTGTAAAGCGCTCTCAACCAGACGCATTAAATGCAGAAGGAAAACCTACGTCGGCTTTATTTAAGCAAGACGATGGAGTATCGGTCGATCGAGATGGCGGACGTTTGGAGACTATAATAATTGATAGATTTAAGAAGAGTTTTAATGCTAGATATAAAGGATTAACAAAGGTAGCTGCCAAAGTATGTTTGGAAAATGATATGGCGGTTATACCTGCACCAACAGAAAATCCATATCATGCAGAAATATTTGAAAATGTAGATAAAGAGCCCTTGAGTCAATTAAAGGCTTTGATTTTAGCAGACAATGCTGAAGTAATAGATTATGAACCAAAAGTGAAATGGGTAGGAAAATAACACAATGATATCCAGTGATTGTAAAAAGACATTCACTGGATATGTTTTATTGCGGGAAAATACGGTGTGTGGTATAATCATGGAAGTTTAACAGGTGTTTGTGGAGTAGAAAGAATTTTATATGGAAAAGAATACAAAGGATAAAAAATGGTTAAAAATCACAGGTGCGGTGTGTTCATTTATTGTCATAACAGTAGCTGTTTTAATATGCTTCAGCATAAAATGGATGTTTGATACGTGGACGAATCTTTCGATGGAAGAGCTGGTCTATCATCTGACAGCACCGTTAGAAGGAACGAATGAAGAAATGATCTGGCAGTATGTCAGAGTCTGTGTGGTACCAACCATTTTGATTATGGCTGGGATTAGTGCACTGGTAGTTTTTGGACGTAAGAAAGAAAAACCATACTGGAGAGTCATTGCCGGAGCAGTTGTTATCTCAGTTTTAGCACAGACTTGTTCTGTATATGGAGCGTGGAAAAAACTGGACATAGGCGGCTATATGGCAAATCAGGGAGAAGTATCTACATTTATCGATGACAATTATGTGGATCCAAGAAGTGTGGAGATTACTTTCCCGGAGCAGAAGAGAAATTTGATTTACATTTTTCTTGAATCCATGGAAACAACTTACGCAGATACAGAGAATGGTGGAGCATTTGAGAAAAATGTAATCCCGGAGCTCACAACGTTGGCTCAGGGAAATGAGGATTTTTCCGGAAAAGATGACACGACACTGAATGGTGGATATTCTATGCCGGGAACAACCTGGACTATGGGAGCGATGTTCGGTCAGACTTCCGGTCTGCCACTTAATATTTCGATTGATGGAAATGATATGGACACGCAGGAAAATTTCTTTCCAGAGATTATTACAATCGGTGATATCCTGGAAAGCGCAGGATATTCCCAGACATTAATGTTAGGCTCTGATGCAACATTTGGTGGAAGAAGAACCTATTTCACTCAGCATGGGAATTATAATATTAAAGATTATAATTATGCAATCGAACAAGGATGGATTCCGGAAGATTACAAAGTATGGTGGGGATATGAGGATCAGAAGTTATTTGATTATGCGAAAGAAGAACTTCAGAATCTCGCTGCAGGCAGTGAACCATTCAATCTGACGCTTCTTACAGTAGATACACATTTTGAAGATGGGTATCCGTGTGAGATATGTCCAACTACATATGGGGATAATCAATATGCAAATGTTATGGCATGTTCCAGCAAGCAGGTGGATGAATTCGTAAAATGGATCCAACAGCAGGATTTTTATGAGAATACTACAATTGTAATTTCGGGAGATCACCCGACTATGGACAGTGACTTCTGCGAAGATGTGGATGAGGATTATACAAGAAAAGTGTACACCACATACATCAATGCAGAAGAGGATGCATTATCGTCACGAAGAGTATATACAACATTTGACAATTTTCCTACAACATTAGGAGCGCTTGGTGTTCAGATCGAAGGAGACAGACTGGGACTTGGAACGAATCTTTTTTCCTCTACACAGACACTGGTAGAACGCTATGGAATCGACATGGAAGAGTCCGAGCTTAAAAAGAAATCAGAGCTGATTGACAAGCTGGCAGATATAGATGAGAATAGCGAGGAACTTTTATTAAGACAAGGAAAAGTGCCAACAGGTGAAATAGCAGTCGGAGAGTATGATTATCATACGGCAGCGTTACCTGTTATTGTTTATAACATTGCAAATGATGACAGTATTGCATCTGTAACAGCAGCGGTTTGGCACAATGAAGATCAGAGTGATCTGCAATGGGTGGAGTTACCACAGAACGAAGATGGGATATATTCAACAAATGTGAATATTGCCAATTTTAATTTTGTATTGGGAGAGTATCATATACATGTATATGCTGTAAACACAGACGGACAGCAGTATTTCCTCGGAGAAGGAATAGGAAGTGTGCAATAAAAAGATGAAAAATATAAAACAGTATTTAGACTTGACTTTTTGGAAATTTATTTTAGTTGGAATTATAAACACACTTGTGGGGACAACAGTAATGTTCGTAGCATATAATCTGTGCCATCTGAATTATTGGGTATCGTCAGCATCCAATTATGTTGTGGGCAGTATTGTGAGTTACTTTTTAAATAAATATTTTACCTTTCAGGACAAGAAAAAATCCTGGAGACAGGTGGGAATATTTGTAGTTAATATTACGATCTGCTATTTGCTGGCATATGGTCTGGCAAAACCAATGGTCAACTGGATACTCGCCGGACAAGCTACAGTTGTCCGTGATAATGTATCGATGTTGGTTGGAATGGGAGCATTTGTAGTGTTCAATTATTTGGGACAAAGACTGGTAGTTTTTAAAAGATAATGTGGGTGTTTTGAGGTGTTATTATATCTTTTATATTAATGTGTAGTCATTAGTCACAGAAAATGTAGCTTTTGATACCTACATCATTAAATAGATCAATAAAAAAGTTTTTATAGAAATTAAAAAGAAAGATTCGCGAAATTTTTTCTAATATGATACACTATATACAAGAAACTTGTACTTGATAGTACGGAGAGGAGAAAGTATGAGGAAGAGGAAAATTTTAAAAAAAGTTGCGCTTTTTCTTGCTCTTGCAGTCGCATTGAACACATCATCATTGTCTGTTCGCGCATTAGCGGAAGAAAATGATGAGGAAGTTCAGGAGATAAGTGCAGAGCAGCCGGATAAGCAGATTATGGATGGTCAGGAGCAGGAAAAAGTGGAAGAACCTGATCAGAATGAAAATCAAACAGTTGTTTTAGAAGGTGAGGAACAAAAACCGGATGAAGATGGAGGAAAACTGGAAGATGATAATAAGGATAAAGTGATTCCAGAAACTTCAACACCGGGCTGGTATCAGGATGGAGAAGACTGGTATTATTATGACACAGATGGAAATCGCGCATCAGGATGGCGTTACATAGGAAATTGCTGGTACTATCTGAATGGAGAAGATGAGCAGAAACCGGGAGTGATGAGTGCTGATACATTTCAGGTTATTGATGGCAAGACATATGCATTTAGTGCCAGCGGAGCAATGAGAACAGGCTGGATTTTAGAACCAGAAGGCTGGTATTATGCAAAAGCAGATGGATCATTTGCAGATGGATGGCAATATATTAACGGATATTGGTATTATTTAGAAGAAGCAAATAAAGAATACCCGTATCTTATGATGGAAAATACCAGAAAGACAATTGATGACAAAGATTATTATTTTACAAAAAGTGGAGCAATGAAGAAGAATTGCTGGATTTTGGAATCAGAAGGTTGGTATTATGCATTAAATAGCGGAGCTCTTGCAAATGGATGGGATTTTATAAATGGTGCTTGGTATTTCTTTGATGGAGATAACACGGAATATCCATATTTAATGATTTCAGATTGTAAAAAAGAAATTAATGGCGCAGAATATTTCTTTGATGGAAATGGAGTAATGCGCATAGGTTGGATTTCAGAACCAGAAGGTTGGTATTATGCACTGAATGATGGAGCAAAAATAACTGGCTGGATAAAAGTTGGAACAAAATGGTATTATCTTGATCCAGATAACGCAGAACATCCGGGACTGATGATTTCCAGTACAGAAAGAACAATTGCAGGAGTAGATTATATTTTTGAAGCAGATGGTTCTATGCGTGCAGGTTGGTATAAAGCCGGTGTTGACTGGTATTATTATGGCGAGACATCAGGACAGATTTGTTCGGGCTGGCAGAAGGTTGGCGGCTATTGGTATTATCTCGATCCGGTCAATGGAAATAAAGCGTTTTTAGGCGGATGGAAAGTTGTTAATGGAGCATGGTATTACTTTAATCCAGGCGGAGCAATGGCAACAAATTGGTTATATGTAGGCGGTAATTGGTACTATCTGGCTGGAGATGGGGCCATGAGAACCGGATGGCAATGGGTTGATAATAACTGGTATTATTTTTATTATGAGAACGATTCACATGGTGGAAGTTACGGAGCAATGGCCAGAGCAAGATCCATTGATGGATGGCAGTTGCAGGCTGATGGAAGCATGTTGTCTGGAAAACAGGCTGAGATGCTCGCAAAGGCGCAGGTATATACCAGTAATACGAATTACCTGATTTTGGTAGACCGTGCAGCATGTAAAGTATCTATATTTGCAGGAAGCTTTGGCGCATGGAATAATATTAAGTATTGGGATTGTGCTCCAGGAAAAGCATCTACTCCAACTGTTTCAGGAACATTTACAGTACAGGGAAAAGGATATTATTTTGATTCTGGATCGGCTAGATGTTATTGGTATACTCAGTTCTATGGAAATTATTTATTCCACAGTGTACTTTATAGCAAATATAATGGTTCTCTGATGGACGGAAGAGTTGGAATTCCATTGTCACATGGTTGTGTACGACTCCAGATTGATAATGCAAAATGGATTTATGACAATATTCCAAGAGGAACAAAAGTAGTTATTTATTAAAGTATAATAAAAGTAGCAGATAGAAGAGTCTTTCGTGGCAAAAAGCCATGAAAGACTCTTTTGACAACAGGTATTGTATGGTATAATAACAACACAAATATATTATCAGGAAATGAGAGTGTGTTTTTTAATTTCTACAAGATACTTTTTAATATCTTTAAAGAATCCTGCAATCATTATTATCATGATAATTCCGATTGGGAATGCTGAGATAATGCTGATGCTTTGTATATTGTTCATGGAACTTTCAGAGAAGACCAGTGCAATTGGAAGTACTATTAATAATACACACCACAGTAATTCAATTAGTTTATGAGGATGTTTATTTTCTCCAAGTTCTTTGTAGCTATAGCAAGCTGCTGTATAAGCAATTGAATCAAATGAGGTTGCATAAAATGCAATCATACATAAAACAGTGATTACAAGAATTACTTTTGAAATTGGCATTGTATCGATAATATTTAGTATCAATCCATAGAGATCTCCATCTGTAGCATACTGTGCAATAAAATCTGTGGCTCCACTTGTCTGAATTCCGAGACCGTAATTTCCAAGCACAATAAAGCTTATGATTGTTGAACCAACGCCAAAAACATATCCTCCAAGAATTGTCTGTTTAATTGTTCTTCCACGTGAGATATTTCCGATAAAAAACGGAGCTGCAACGGACCATACCATCCAGTAAGCCCAATAATAAATGGTCCAATCTTGAGGAAAGTTATTTGTACGTTCCGGATCAGTATATGTACATAATCCAATAAAATTCTGAAACATTATTCCTAAACTTTGGAAACCATTCTCAACAATAAATTTTCCCTGTCCTCCAGTAACTAAAACAATTAGTAAAAGACCAAAGAAAAGGTAAATACAGAGTTTGGCTAAAAAGCTGATTCCCTTAAATCCATGTAATACAGCATATGTATATACAACACAGGTGATAAGAAGGATAATAATTGTAACAACAGTTCTGCTAAGCGTAATGCCAAATAATTTTACAATAATTGCAGCTAAAAGTGGGGTAGCTACACTGAAAGTAGTGGCTGTACCAGCTAAAAGTGCAAACAATGCAAATAAATCAATGATACGTCCGAGGATTCCATCGGCCTGTTTTCCAATAATCGGGCGGCAGGCTTCAGAATAGCGCTGTCGATTTCTTTTTTTAACATGCAGCATAAATCCAAATACAACTGCAAGTACAAGATAAAATGCCCATGGAATAAAGCTCCAGTGAAACAGTGGGAAAACACCAGCCCATTCCGTGACTGAACCAAGTTCCTCAAGGTGAGGATTTGTTGCATACATGACCCATTCAGCAAATGAATAGAATAAGATATCTGCTGCCAGACCACATGTAAACATCATGCTTCCCCATACAAAAAAGGAATACTTTGGTTTTTCATTTGGCTCACCAAGAACTACATTTCCATATTTGGAAAAGGATAAGAAAATGGAAATCACTAATACCCCTATACCAATAATTAAATAATAAATTCCCATTGTGTTCCCAAAGAAATATCGGACTTTGCTGATAATATCATTTGATGCGTCTGGGAAGGCGAAGAGTACACCTGCCAATGCCATAATTATGATAAATGGCGCTAAGGTAATTAACCAGTCTATTCTACTGCTTTTTAATTTGTTCATTTAAATTTCCTCCAATTTCTGAGTGGCATAATAATATTTATAGTTCTGTCCAGCATGAAAGGCAAAACCCGCTGCTGCGTTATTTTTATCTTTAAAAGCTTTTATTTCTTTTATCTGCCCTTCGTTGATACCTAAATTAGTAGCAATTTTTTTTAATATTTCTGACCGGGTGTTTGTTGTGTACGACTGGTCAAAAATTCGAAGTTCATCCAAAGTATCGAATTCAAAAATGAAATCCGATGGATATTTACGAATCTTCATTTGAAGTTCGGCAATGTGTTCAATATAAATGGATTCCCACAGTTTATCAGCGGTTTCTGGATTGTTATATTCATTTTCAAGGATTGATAAAAACTTTTTACTGAATTCTTGTGACCAAAATACATGACCAAGCATTACCCAAGAATTGTTACCGCCGACAACGACATTTTGTATTATACCGTCCTTTTCGGTGATGCACCATTCTTCAGTTCTTCCGTTTATGTACACTGCTGAATAGTAGCTGGCGTCAACTTCAGTTTCAAATGGATTTTCGAGAAAGTAATTATCGGAGGAACAGATATAGCTGTTTTTTAAATAATTTCTGGCGGCATAAATACTGGAATTATTGTTACGGATTAAATAATCCGGATTGTGAATGAGAATTACTTTATATTTTTCTTTTAGATATTCAAATTGTTCTGCCATATATCCAGTGATTATAACAATCTCTTCAATTTCAGCTTCTCGAAGTTGGCGAATCTGTCGTTCGATTAAGATTTCTCCCCGGACTTCGATTAATGCTTTGGGTCTTTCAAATGATAACGGTGCAAAACGACTTGATGTTCCTGCTGCCATAATAATTGCATTATCTACCTTCATTTGTCTCCTCCATAAAAATTTTATAGTAATCTTTAGCATATCGATACTGGCGTAAAGAATATTCTCCAAAATCTACACCAAGGTTGCGTTTGTATTCACACCAGTTGCTCCAAAGAAGTCCACCAGTAGCGATGTAACAATAGATTTTAATTCTTGTTTCTTTGTTACAGCCTTCAGTAAAGTACATTCCGATTAATTCGTCAATCTGTTCTTTGTTATAAAGCGAATAGATAGCAAACATTGCGATATCAACATGAGGATCTTGCATTCCGGCATATTCCCAATCAATAAGCCGGATATCTTCCTGACCCTGGTCATCTGTGACAAACAGGAAGTTGTCAGGAACTGCATCAATATGAGTTAATACTTTTTTGGCAATATGTGCATCAATATAAGATTTTAGAGACAATACATTGTCTTTTGTTTTCTGATAATCTCTATAGATAGAAGGTTCCCCATTCCAGAGATTTTCATAAAAATTAATTTGACCAAAGATATCGAAATCATGGTCAACTGATAAATGCATTTCGTGAAATTGACGGAGCCGATTCATACATTTTTGCACATCATTTTGATCATTTGGATTACAAACTCTTGCGTGGTTTAAAAATTTTGTAATCTTATAACCATTTTCCGGATTAATATATTCAATGTCATCACAGAGATGCTTATCTTGGATAACATGATAAACCTGTGCTTCTTCACGTCTGTTAATCAGTTGATCGGTTCCTTCACCTGGAATACGCATAATGTGTTTAAAACCACCACATTCAAACAGGAAAGAACGATTTGTCATGCCTTTTTTCAGGACGGTAATGTTTGTAATCTGTTCAGGCTCTGTATGGAGCGCATCAGCAGCAATTTGCAAAACATCAGATTGCAAGTGATTAGAATTGCTGTCTAATTCACGCAACTGCTCGAAAGTATTGATTTCTACAATATTAGAAGAGAGTACCTCCCTTGCCATAACAATCATCTTATCGTGGTCGTATAAGGTCTCTTCCCAAAAACTTCCATCGTAGCGGGAATCTTTATCTAATTCTTGTAGTCGTTTCTGTACAATGGAAGCTTCATCTTTGAGCAAGTAACTGATACCAATCATGGAGTTCCCTCCGGAAGAAGGAGAAATAGTTGTTAATTCCATTTTGCGATTGATACGTACAGAACTGTCATTGTCTATTAAGTCACTGACCATGTACCAGGAATAAAGTTCATGCTTGGAAAATGGATTCTGATCACACCAAATATCACAAGGAACAATATATGAATTGGATAAATAATCAGATGCCAGTTTCAAAGAATGAAGATTGTTCTTCGAGGCATATTCTGAATTTACAACTAACTCTACATTATATTCATCTATCAAGTATTCGTATTGTTCTTTCATAAAACCTACAACAACATAGATATTGTGAATATTCACTTCATGGAGTTGGTTGATGAGACGTTCAATTAATGGCTCTCCATGTACTTCTAAGAGTCCTTTAGGAACTTCTGTATTGATTGGAACCATACGCATTCCAAAACCCGCTGCCAGAATAATTGCGTTTTTAGGCGCGGATGCATGTATCATATCCAAAGCTTTTTTGGTTGGCTGTATTTCATCATCTATATACCCTTCCTGGAGTAAATTTTTAATAGATCGATTAACAACTCCGAGAGAATGGCCAGATGTCTCAGAAAGCCGTCTCTGATTTGTGTAAGGGAAAGATATGATGCTGTTCAAAATATCACATTCTTGAATGTTCATGTACTAAATTCTCCTTTCGTTCGTGAACATAAGTAAATTGTACGCTCGCGTAGAAGAAATGTCAATAGTAAGTAATGAATTAGTTGGATTTCCTAAAATGAAATGATTGGATTTTAAAAGAATATGTGATATACTAACCGAGGATAAAAATTGGGAGTATATTGTAGTAGAAAGTATTTAGCTTAAAGAAAGGGAAAAAATGAAAAAAAGAAGCAGAATAATTAGCTTATTGCTTGCAACAGTCATGGTGTTCAGTGTGCCGGCGCAGGCAATATACGCAGCAGAAAGTACAACAATGCAGGAGACGGTGAATGCAGAAGAAAGTGAGAATGAAGCACCAGAAGTTGTACAGAATTCAGAGAATGCAGAGAATACAGAAGAGGTGCAGAGTACGGAAGATGTACAGGGTACACAGCCTGTTATGGAATCTGAGTCAGCAGGTGAAGAAACACAGAATTTACTGAATTATCTTGTGGTTGATAAGCCGTATATTGAACAGGGAGACATTCAGAGCATTGTGGCATCAGTAGGCGATGAGAATACAGTTGTTGAATCAGCAACGCTTGCTTATCACAGGGAGTCTGATGGAAAGACATATCAGGCTGACGTGTCTGAATATAAAGATCATGTAATGCTATTTAAGATATCCTTTGAAGAGAGTGCGGAGACAGGAGTCTATATTTTAGATTCACTGACCTATACGGTAGATGGAGAAGTACATACAGTAGAGTTGGCAAAGATTGGTATTGAAGCAAAATATGGAGTAAATACTGAAGTAGAATCCACTGCGGATGCTGAGGTTGTGGATTCGGAAACAGAGGATTCAACAACTGCAGATATCGATGTAGTTACTTTTGATGCAGAAGGTAATCAGACATCAGCAAATTCTATTGAAGAAGCAATTACTGAACAGAAAGAAGAATTGAATAGTGGAAAAGCAAGAATCAGCACCCGGTCAAGGGCAGGCAATGTAGTGGTAGTACTAGATCCAGGACACGATTCCACACATGCCGGAGCTCAGGGACTTAATGGACTTCATGAAGAAACTTTGAATTTTAAGATTGCACAGTACTGTAAAGAAGAATTGCAACAGTATAATGGTGTGACGGTATATATGACAAGAAACAGTGTGGCTTGCCCATATCCAGGAACAAGTTCAGGTGAAGATAATGCAAAAAGAGTTGCTTATGCACAGAGTGTAGGTGCGAATGTATATGTAAGTATTCACCTAAATTCAGCAGGAGCAAGCGCGAATGGCGCTATGGTTTTCTATCCGAATCAGAATTATCGCAGTGATATCGGAAGCCAGGGACAAAATCTTGCTTCACAGGTACTGACACAATTGAAAGCATTAGGATTAAAGGATAATGGTGTAAAGATTCGTAACTCAGAAAGTGGAGATACATATTCAGATGGCAGTCTTGCTGATTATTACGGGGTAATCAGGGGAAGTAAAAAAGCTGGATTCCCTGGAATTATTATTGAACATGCATTTGTGACAAACGCATCTAATGCAGCATTTTTGTCAAGTGAAGCAAATTTGAAAAAGCTTGGACAGGCAGATGCAACAGGAATTGCTAATTATTTTGGACTTGTAAAAGGAGAATGGGTACAAGATAAAAATGGCTGGTGGTTCCGATATTCCAATGGAACATGGCCGGCAAATGAGTGGGTATTTATTGGTGGATACTGGTATTATTTCAACAATAATGGTTACCGTGAAACTGGATGGCTCAATCTGAATGGAGTAAAATATTATCTAAACGAAAATGGGCAGATGATAACCGGATGGAAACAATTTGACAATACGTGGTACTATTTTAATCAGTCAGGAGTCATGCAGACAGGCTGGGTAGCAGTCGGAGGTACATGGTATTATCTTGAGTCTGACGGAAAGATGGCTACCGGATGGAAGAATTTGAATGAAAAATGGTACTATCTGTCTGCATCTGGTGCCATGTATACAGGTGTCCAGAGTGTAGATGGGAAGACTTATAATTTTGGATCCAGTGGTTATGTTATTGATAGCTGGATCAACAAAAATGGAGCTTGGTATTATATGCAGTCTGACCGGAATTATGCAACAGTCTGGAAAAAGATTGGAAATTATACTTATTATTTTGATTCAGACGGAGTAATGTATACCGGAAAACATGAAATTAACGGAAAAACATATGATTTTGGAACAAGCGGAGGAATTTTTACTGGATGGTATATTAAAGACAATATCTGGTATTATACAAAAGAGGATCTGACGCAGGCAACCGGCTTCAATCAAATCAATGGGCAGACCTATTATTTTGATGGAACAGGAAGAATGCAGACAGGCTGGAGATTTATTGATAATACATGGTACTGGTTTAATAGTGCTGGTGCTAGGTATACAGGTTGGCTGTTATTGAACAATAAGTGGTATTATCTTGAACCTGATGGAAAGATGGTAACAGGCTGGAAGACAGTGGGAAATGCATCCTATTACTTTAACAGTTCAGGAGCAATGTGTACTGGTAATGCAACGATTGATGGGAAATTATATCGCTTCAGTGCCAGTGGAGCAGTTATCGAAGGATGGATATATCAGAACAATATCTGGTATTGGCTGAATGTAGATGGAACTTATGCAAAAGGATTTAAGACAATCGGTAATGCTGTATATTATTTTAACGAAAAAGAGCAGATGGTTACGGGCTGGCAGAATATAAGTAATACATGGTACTGGTTTGATGAATCGGGTGCTATGCGGACAGGCTGGCTGTTATCAGGAAATGCATGGTACTATCTTGATTCAGATGGAAAGATGGTAATCGGTTGGAAGAAAATAGGAACCTATTCATATTACTTTGATCCATCAGGAAAAATGTATACCGGCAAAAAGATTGTTGACGGAAAAACGTATGATTTTGGAACAAGCGGAGGCATTCTCAGCGGATGGTATCTTAAGGATAATACATGGTATTATACGAAAGAAGATTTGGCACAGGCAACGGGTTTCAACCAGATTAACGGGCAGACATACTATTTTGATGGGACGGGAAGAATGCAGACAGGTTGGAAATATGTTGATAATACATGGTACTGGTTCAATAATTCTGGATTTATGAGGACAGGCTGGCTATTATTGGGAAATACATGGTATTATTTTGAATCCGATGGAAAAATGGTAACGGGCTGGAAAACAGTTAATGGTTCAAGATATTATTTTGAAGCCAGTGGAGCAATGGTTACAGGTTATCATGTGATAGATGGGAAATCATATGATTTCGGAACTGATGGAAGATGTCAGACAGTACTGCAGGATGGATGGAATTCTGAAAGTGATACATGGTACTATGTGTCAGGTGGTCAGTTGGTGAAAGGCTGGAAGCAGATTGGAAGTACATGGTACTATATGGATAAAGATACAGGAAAGATGCAGACAGGCTGGGTTAAAGTCGGTGATTATTGGTATTGGTTCAGTGGTTCCGGAGCTATGCTTACAGGTTATCAGCAGATTAATGGAACATGGTATTACATGAATAAAAAAGGAAATGATAAGGGACCGGAAGGGGCATTGACTTATACCGGAGTGACCAGTATTATGGGTACCAGTATGATTGGAACTGACAAAGCAACAGTTGTACAGAAGATGGTAAACCAGTATGTAAAAAGCAATGCAATATATCCGAGTGAGGCATTGGCTGTTGGTGGAGCACCAGATATAGTTACATTTTGTGGAATTCTTTATGATGAAGCTGTAGCAGAAAATATAAAACCAGAGATTATGTATGCACAGGCTATGCTAGAGACAGGCTATCTTAAGTATGGAGGAATTGTACAGGTATGGCAGTTTAATTTTGGTGGACTTGGAGCAGTGGATGGAAATGCGTCAGGAGGGTGTGCAACCTTTCCGGATGTTAGAACTGGGCTTCGGGCTCAAGTTCAACATTTAAAAGCATATGCATCAAAAGAGACACTTAATAATAGTTGTGTTGATCCAAGGTTCAATATGGTGACAAGAGGAACTGCACCATATGTCGAATGGCTTGGGCAGAAGGAAAATCCGAACGTTAATTCAAAAGGAGATAGCTATGGCTGGGCAAGTGGAGAAAGTTATGGTTTTAATATTATGTCTATGATAAATAGAATGAATTAATGATAAGTCAAATATAAATAAGTGAGGTGTTAATAGGGCACTTCGCTTATTTTTTTGCCTGAAATATAGTAAAAATGCTGAAAAAAAGATACTTTTGATAAATAGCTGACTTGAAAAAGTAAATTCCAGTGCAAGAGTAAATT
>UMFS01037163.1_pt1 | contig 13643 bp, 9 predicted proteins | sample 1965071 | NCBI WGS metagenome assembly UMFS01 (sample SAMEA4836052, study PRJEB28245) | human gut metagenome | biome: gut microbiome; material: fecal sample | place: Denmark | collected 2008
TGTCGTCCGTTCGTCACCAACTAATATTCAATTAAACAAACATACTACTTCTCATTCACAACCGCATTATCCATAACTATATTCTGTGCTTTCTTTACAAGCATTGCCTTTACTATTGTATTCTTGTCAAACTTATCTGTGAATGTTGTTACCTGTGAATAACCACTGTCCTTTGCAAACTGTTCAAGGTCATCTTTATATTCATATTCTGTTATATCAAGTCCTTCTTTTTCTGCTATTGCCTGATATATAAGCTGCTGGCCTGCTGATGCCTTTACGAATTCATCAAATGTTTTACCATAAAGATTCTGGCAGTATTCATCATTAGTCTTTCCCTGAAGAGTACTATAAAAACTGATTGATTCTTCAAGCTTTGATGTCTGCTGTGCAAGGAATTCTTCAGGGTATCCTGTTACCTTACATACATCAAGAAGCTGTGTAAGAATAGCCTCATTCTTTGCTTCACTCACCTTTATATCTATAGTTGATTTAACATCGTTCTTAACATATTCCTTATATGAATCTACTGATTCAAGACCAAAGTTCTCTTTTACAAACGAATCTGTGAGCATAGGAACATTTGGCTGCTGTACGTAGCTCATGGAAAGTTCAAACACTACTCTCTTACCTGCATAATCAGTATACTTAGAGTTATCTGGCATAGTTACTGTTATAACCTTTGTCTGACCTGCTACCATACCATATAATTCATCTGCAAGACTCGTTCCTGCAACTGGAAAAGCTTCCTTTCCAAGAACCATACTATAATCAGAACCTGTGAAATCATCTATTGCAAGTCCGCCTGATGTTCCTGAGTAACTGAATGTTACTTTATCTGACTTCTGTGCCCCACGGTTAACATCTGTATATGTAGTTACATCATCCATCTGCTCAGATATCTTGTCATCTATAACCTTGTTAGTTATGGATGTGACATCAACATCTGCTACTATTCCCTTGTAGTTTCCAAGTTCAACATAATCTGTAGGACTATATCCATAATCAACCTTTATTTTACTATTACATGCTGTAGTCATAAGCATAGAAACAACCATAGCTGCTGCTACTGCATATTTAACGCACTTTCCTTTTAATACTTTTCTCATAACCTGTCTCCATAAATATATATTATGCCGGATTGCCGACTTATAAACTATACCATAATACAGCCTCTAAAGCCAGTATTACATAAATGTTTCACAATATTATCACAAAAGCCGCCATACAGGATATAAAGAGTTATCTCATCCTATATAGCGGCTTAAATGCTACTAATCAGAAGATATCCAGAATCTGACAGATATAAATCTGATATATAACATTATATTTATCTTTACACTAATTAATCTAATGATTAAGCAAGCTTAGACTTAGCTACTTCTGCTAACTTAGCAAATCCTTCTGCATCATTAACAGCCATCTCAGCTAATACCTTTCTGTTAAGGTCGATGTTAGCTAACTTTAAACCATACATGAACTTGCTGTATGAAAGACCATTCATTCTTGCTGCAGCATTGATTCTTGCGATCCATAACTGTCTGAACTGTCTCTTCTTCTGCTTTCTACCCTTGTAGCTCTCTGTAAGAGCTCTCATTACAGACTGCTTAGCAACTCTGTACTGCTTAGATCTAGCTCCTCTATAACCCTTAGCGAGCTTTAATACTCTATTATGCTTCTTCTTTGCGTTCATACCGCCTTTAATTCTTGCCATTTCTTAATTTCCTCCTAAAATAATCAATCACAGACACCCATATCTTATAAATATGGCATAATCTTCTTCATTGTCTTTACATTAGTTGCATCTGTCATAGCTGCATGTCTAAGATTTCTCTTTCTCTTAGTAGTCTTCTTTGTAAGAATATGGCTCTTGTAAGCTTTCATTCTCTTTAATTTACCTGTTCCAGTTACTTTAAAACGCTTTGCAGCTGCTCTTTTTGTCTTTACCTTTGGCATAATAATCCTCCTAATTTAATTCTCATATGGAATAATATTTTAACGTTTTTCAGTTAAAAACATAGTCATGCTCCTGCCTTCTAACTTTGGAGCCTTATCTACTACTGCTATATCACTTAACTTCTCTGCAAAATCTTCAAGTATATGCTTGCTTGAATCAACATGAGCCATCTCACGTCCTCTGAATCTGAGTGATACTTTAACCTTATCGCCTTTCTCTATGAACTTCCTTGCTGAGTTACACTTAGTGTTAAGGTCATTCACATCTATGTTAGGTGATAAACGAACTTCTTTGACTTCTATTGTTCTCTGTTTTTTCTTAGCTTCCTTTTCTTTTCTGACAAGCTCATACTTATACTTGCCATAATCCACAAGCTTACATACAGGTGGCTTTGCGGATGGAGCTATCTTTACAAGATCAACCTCTGCCTCTCTTGCTAACTTCATAGCATCCTTAGGAGACATAACTCCAAGCTGCTGTCCTTCTTGTCCAATAACACGAACTTCCTTATCGCGGATCTGCTCGTTAATCATTAATTCGCTAATAGTAGTGCACCTCCAAAATCAAAAAAAGTGGATAGTCAGACTATCCACTTTTTAATCATAATGCATCTTAATTGCTGTTTATCATGCATATTCTTAAAAATATAAACCCGAGTCGCCTTCATGCGCTAAGGTGAGAGTGGATACTCTGCTTCGTTTAACAACTATTAGAGTTTAACACTAATAGTCATAGCTGTCAACTATATTTTTAAACATTTCAAACAAACATTTCAAATATTTCAAATTTCTACAATACAAAAATGATACATTGTTTTATTTTTTATCTTACAACTGACTTTCTTCTTAATACTACGAATGCAAGACCTGCACATGATACAACTGCGAATAATACATAGAGTGCTATATTATACACATCACCTGTATTTATTGTGTTATCTGATGCCTGTCCGTTTCCTGTTGCTGCTACATCTTCATAGCATATAGCGTATGTAGAGAATTTATCTGTTGTAAATGTAATAACTCCGTTTTCGCAGCTTGTTTCAAGTGCCTCTGCTACACCATCATGAATTCTTACAACTGTATATTTTCTTTCTACTGATGCATCTGTATTCTTAAGACTTTCAGGAATATCAAGCTTAACAACAACTCCAGCAGCTGTTTCTGTTACTGATACTTCTTTGAGACTTCCAACTTTCTTTAATAATGTAAGATCAAGATATGCTCCAACTACACCATTGTTAAGAACTTCCTTAACTTTATCCTCCACAAGCTTCTTATCGCTTTCTGATACTGTAGCTGTTACATCTTTGACCTCCATAGATACCGAAACTGTACTTCCGTTTTCTATTTCTTTCTTTTCCTCTTCTGTGAATGTGATTCCGCTCACTGGTACTTCGGCCTTTATATTGATGCCATCATCAGCCTTAATTACCGCATTTACCTTATCTGAATCTGATGTGCTTGGTGTATTTGGTGTGTCGCTTGGTGTGTTATCTCCTGGCTTATTATCATCTGGTGTGTCACTTGGTGTGCTATCTCCTGGCTTATTATCATCTGGTGTATCACTTGGTGTGCTATCTCCTGGCTTGCTATCATCTGGTGTATCACCTGGCTTAACATCAGAACCAGTTATTACCTTACCATCTACAACAAGTTTTATATCTGAGAATGTTACATCTGCCTGTCTTGCTACAAATAAACCTACATATACATAATCCGCATCTATTGATGTAAGCTTGAAATCAAAACCGCCTGATATAGCAGCATTATCGCCAAATGTACATGCGTATCCATCACTGTTGCTCTCAATCTTAAGTGCATATGTCTTACCAGCCTCTACTGGATTCTCTAATGTACCACCATAACCTAATGCACCATCTTTTCTCTTAAAGCAGTTAGCTGTTCCCTGCTGGATACTTCCTGCTGCAACATAATCTCCAAGAGCTGACTTATCATTAACATCAATATACATAGCATCTCTTGCCATAAGACCAAATGCCACCTGATTGTGTTTATTAATGCTGTTTACTGTTGCATTAGCTGTTATTACAAAGTTACTACCTGCAGGTACTTTATAATAATACATTGCAATTCCATCTGTTGTTGATGATATCTTTCCCTTACCATTAACAGCAATGTGAATGCTTCCATCTTCATTGCCCTCAAGTATGAACTTATCTTTAATAAGATTTGGGTCTCCACCTATATCTCCAAATATTGAACCCTTGAAAACTCCTGCATCTTTCCATAATTCACTCTGCTTAAGTTCTCCTGAATATTCAGCTTCCTTATAATCAGGATTAGACTTAAGTATATCAGCCTTAACAGGTGCTTCCTTAGCTGTTATATGTTCTGATATTCCAGCCACTCCAAGTTCCTTAATTGTCTTAGTTACAAGATAAGCATTATATGTTCCACCATAAATGTTTGTATGTGTATTATCAACACTTGTAGCCTTAGATGATGTCCATGCATGAAGATTGACTGTCTCATCTGGTCCTAATGTATCATATAACTCTTTTGTCATCTTAGTCATATCAACAACTGGTATGTTAAGTTCATTACCAAGATTCCTTATAGACTGGGCATAATCTCCACCCTTGAAATCACCACTATCCTTTGTGATATGAAGATTGCTGTCAGACCATTCTGCTGTAGCAGTTCTTCTTACTATAGGTGTACAGAGGATAACTGTTGTACCAGCTGCCTGCGCAGGCTTAATATAGTTTTCATATAATGAGTTAGCAAATGAGCCAGCTGTCTTATAATCACCATTAGGATCTGTATATCTGTCTGCTTCTGCCTTTTCATCATTATGTCCGAAGCCTATAAGAAGATAATCACCCTGCTTCATACCGGATGTAAGTTCATTATACTCCTTATCATTAACATAGCTCTTAGAACTTCTTCCTGATAAAGCTATATTCTTCACTTCATATGTTCCATCAAGATACTTATCAATCTGTGTACCCCATCCATATCTTGGATAATAATAATTATCAGCAAAAGAACTTACTGTAGAATCACCTATTATCCATACTGTAGGCTTGCTGCTGTCTTTATTAACCGCATCATCAGCCATAGCCATAACGCTCCAGCCTATGCTCATAACAAGCAAAAGCAAAGCGCTAAGCAGACAACTTATACGTTTTCTGTTTCTTTTCTTCATCATAAATAACCTTCCCTTTCTTTTCTGGACAATCCGTCCCTTTTTATGGAATTATAAAGTATGAACCAGTGTCAAGGTCAATATCTTTTTACACATTTAATAATGCATTGTACATAAATCCATACATGATTATATTTCAAAAAATATTCAAGCATTCAAAAACCAGACACACAACAACCTAAGTCATTGTGTATCTGGCTTTATTCAATGCCAATCAACACTAATCAATTCTAATCATCACTAAAACTAGTATCTATAACTATTATATTATTTATTAATCAGCCTTTTCTTTTTTCTATCTTCATACACAAGAAGTACTATTCCAGCTAATGCCATTGTAAATGACACACTATATCCCATCACGTGATATACATCTGCTGTTTTTACATCATCTTTAGAAGCATCTGGATTTTTATCGTCAGATGATATAGCATTGTCATCTTTATTACTGTCACTACCTGACGTAGCTCCATCATCTTTCTTATCGCTGCCACCCTGTTCTGGAGCTGGTGTTGGGTTTGGTGCTGGTGTTGGATCCGGTGCTGGCGTTGGGTCTGGCGCCGGTGTTGGATCCGGTGCCGGAGTTGGGTCTGGTGCTGGCGTTGGATCTGGTGCCGGCGTTGGGTCTGGCGCTGGCGTTGGATTCTCACTCTTATTAAGTTCTTCACTCTTAGCACTTATTGCACTTAAAAGGCTCTGGCCTTTTGTTGTCCAGTACACTGCATCTTCTGTGAATCTGCCATTTGCATCTGCTGCTTTCGCAGTAAGCACTCCATTCTTATCAACAACAAACACCTGCTGTCCATCCGGATTAACACCTGCTACTCTGGATGGTGATTTAACAGCCTTTGAGAGTGATATATTCATATTCTGGATCTGCTGTGCAAAGAGTTCTGCTGTTATGAATCCACCAAGCTTATTGCTATGTGTACTGTCTCCTGCTGACATAACCTGTGTACCATTAACAGACTTGCCATTAGCTGCCTTTTCATCTGCTTTGTATGCTTCCTCATACATATTCTTTGTTATCTCAAAACCATCAATAAGTAATACATCCTGTTCCTTTGCAAGCTGTTTAACTGCTTCAACATATGCATTATTTTCAGTTACAAGTGTTCCTGTTTCTTTATCTGTTGAATCATGATGTGGTTTGATAGTACCCTCACTAGTATAATAAAGTCTTGATACTGGTGTTATAAGAACCGGTATTGCCCCTACTTCCTTTGCCGCATCAATATATTGTTTAAGATACCATTTATAAGTACCACCACAATCATATGAATAGAATGTATCTCCATACTTTGAAGTAAGTGATGATGGTGTTGCCACTTTAGTTCCTGCTGTTACAGGATATATTCCGTCAGCATCTGGCTGTCCAAGTGGTACATATCTATCTTCAATGTATCCTTTTCCATTGGCACAGTCATTGTGTCCAAACTGTATAAACAGATAATCGCCTGCTTTGATATTGGCTTTTATCTTATCTAATGAGCCCTCATTGATAAAGTTTCGGCTGCTTCGTCCTCCATTGGCATAGTTCTGCACCTTAACCTTTGAAGAATCAAAGAACGCCTGTAAATATTCGCCCCATGAGCCTTCAGCCTGAGCCTTACCGCTCATATACATACCTGATGCTGAATAATCCTTAACAGTTGAATCACCTGCTAAAAATACATTTACTCCATCACCAAGTTCTATATCTGTTGAACCTGTAGGATCTTCATATCCATCTCTTACATATGCCTCTGCCTTATATTTTACTGCTCCTGACTTAACACCACTTAAGTTCTCAGGTACAACTTCAACTTCAATATGCTTTCCAATAGCATCCTTAGAAATCTTATATGTATTATCAGCATTGGCAGTTGACGATTTTACAAGTATTCTGCTGCCATCCTCATTAACAATATACCAGCGGATCACTGATGCATCATTTTTATCATTCTTCTCTCCAAGAGAGTATATAACAGTAAGAGTATGTCCTGGATATGGTGCATTGATATCTCCATTATCCACAAGATATGGTTTCTTTACAAATGCTACTGTACCATCATCAGCCACATAAGCATTAGGTGTCCAGCCTGAAAGATAATCATTTACAACATCTTTCTTTGCAACACTTTCATCTGTTGTAACTCCTGTTACTCTCTTAGAAACATCTACTGCTGTTCCATCTGTATAAACCGAATTATATTCTGTATAACCAGCCTTCTCCGGCTTATTGCCAGACATTTCAAACCAGCCTTCATCTTTAATGTAACTACCATTTATCTTAGTATTAAGGAAGGTTACTTTTGCATCCTGACCCCAAGGTCTTCCAAGATATCCTGCACTTACCTCAAGTTTATCACTGCCTGTTATTGTACAGTTTCTAAATACATAGCCAATCTTAGTTGCTGCAGCAGAGGCTGGCTTATGTGCTGTAATATAACCACCTGCAGAGCCAGCACTGTAACCTGCAAATCTAAGTTCACATCCATCAAACACTGCGTTTCCATCACCAAATATGTAATCTGTATTACCCTCTATACGGCAGTTTTTAAAGTACATATTAGTTGCTGAATTACCAGTATATAATGTATCCTGGCTTCCAAGAAATTCACAGTCTGTGAATTCAACCTTATCAGCTTCTATAGCCATGGCTGTTGATCTTTCTGTTGCTGCCTTTGATGTAACATCTGTTGCATAGTTTCTGTCTGGATTCTTATTTTCTGTAGGTGTCACACCATCTTCTATTTCTTCATCTGTTAAATAACGGTTAAACGAAGCTTCAAATGTGATTCCATCAGCACTAAATCCTGTTGCTGTATTTTTAAGCAGTACTGAACAGCCCCATTTTGCTGCAGCTGCCTTCTCGTACTTATCATATGCATTTTCAGCATTATAATAGCCTTTAGAATCTATGCTGTAATACTTATATCCTATTCCATAATACCATGTAAGAAGCACTTCTTTGCCTGATGACTTTTCATCATTAACAAGTCTTACATATGGAGTTGATATAATAACCTGTTCTCTATATGTACCAGGAGCAATATGAATAGTAACTCCATTATTCTCATCAGGAGCAGGTGTCATTAATGATACTGCTGATACTGCTTCTTTTACTGTATTATAGTTTGCATTTCCTTTTTCTTTATATCCGACATATATATCAGATACTCTTTCAATCTGTTCCTTATCTTTGGTTGACACCATTAAGATGTCTTTAGTTACATCCGCATCATTGACTACTATATGTGTTGTTGTTCTATATCCATCAACTGCTGCTTCAACTTCATATGAACCATTTCTTAAAGAAACTTCATATCCATCTGATGTAACCTTTCCTGTATACACATACTTGTCATCAACATTGATAAACTTAATATCTGTAACTGCTTCTTTAGCATCAATATCTGTAAATCTACCTGTTACCTTATATAACTTCTTAGCAGAAACGCTTATATCTTTAGAGTAATCTGTCTGGCCTGTAACCTCTTTGCCATCAGCTACTTCATAATCATTAACTCCATTAAGCTCAACTGTATACTTAACATCAGGCTCAAGTGTTGCTTTGAAAGCTTTGTTATCATCAAGCTTAAGAACCACATCATCTGCTAATGAAGATGGGTCAGCTACGAGCTTAACTGATAATCCCGATGTATCATAATCTGCTGCAAAGCCTGTAACCTTTCCTGTATATGTATATACTTTCTTTTCTTCTACCTTTAATGTAACTCCTGTCTTGCCTGTCAGAGCTTCATCTACAGTTGTTGTAACATTCTTTGTATCAACGGAAAATCCATATCCTGCTACTCCGGATAAAACTGCTGTATAATCACAACCTGCTGCAAGTGTAGCTGTAAATGTATTGCCTTTTACATCTGCATCATATGTGATATCGTTAACATCATCCTTAAATAAAACCTTCAGACCGCTTACCTGTACGCCTTCTATTATTCCACTGACTTTTACTCCTGGAATTCTTACCACCCTGTTATATATAGGTTTTCCTGCTGCTGCATCTGTATACACCTTATATGAACCACTATACTTAGCTACGAATTCATACTTAGCCCCCTTGTTAGTAAAGCTTGCTTTTTCTACCTGTTCATTATCTTCACCAAGATACTTAAAAAGAAGTGTTCCATTAGCAGCATTGCTTGATGCCATGTATACAACTATCTTATCTCCGGCTTCTACATTGTTAATAGCAATGTATCTTCTTCCTTCTCCTCCTGTACCATTACAGTAGTACATACCGGATGCTGTATATCCATCATCATATGCTGTTGTTGCTAACGCATTGCTTCCATAGTTTTTGCCTGATGCCGAGAACAATCTGTCATTGGCATTATGATTGATTGTAAGATCACCAAACGTTGTTTCTCCGGCAACGAATTTACCATCCTTTGAAACATTGTCACAATTCTCCCAGTCAGCAGCAGTAATATGATTATTATACTTATCTGTATCTGCTTCCTGTACTGTGCCCATGTCCCATACGTCAATCTTTCTTGTTGACGCTTTTGATTCTGCTGCAAATGCAGTTACGTCTATGCTTGTAACAAGCATAAGTACTGCACACAAAAGACTGCTAAGACGTCTTTTAGTTGTTTTGCGCATATTGACCTCCATTTCTGCCTTTAAAGGCATTATAACATTATATATCTGCATGGATACTGTCAGGGTCTGTTTATAAAACCTTTTTGATATCCATAATACAAACTATAAAGTATGAACCAATGTCAAGGTCAATATCTTTTACATACTTAACAAAGAATTGTTTTTATATGTGAACATAACATATCATAATTCACTCTTTGTCTTCCCGTACACTCACGAACCCGCGCTATGCGCTATCCCGCCCTGCTTCGCATGGCTGTTCGTTCGTTAATGGCGCAAGAAAAGTAAATGTCTGCTTCGCAGCCGCTTCCTTTTCTTTTGCGCTCATTATCTCATAATTCACTGTTTTTCATGCCGTACAGGAACACTCATAAGGATATACATCACATGATCATCACTATCATCATCCTTAACCTTTGTTATAACTATACCCGTTATATCACCATCAAGGACAAGATTATGCTCTTTCATATAAGCAAGGTGACGCCCTATCATAATCTCCTTAATCTCATCCTGTGAGTGATCATATATATTGCTTAACTTTGCCGGCACCTTTGATATACCCATAACTGACGGCTTAGGAATATACTTCTGTGCATATTGGTTAATATGAAGATGATACTTTTCAAGATGCTCTTCCTTAATCGAATAACCACAGCTTATAGTAAAACGTCCTGCTTTCATCTCACTCTCAGGAATTATGTATATATGCTGTATTTCTGGTGAATTGTATAAAAACTCGCTTAGCTGCTCCAGTCTTTCTGGCTCCTGAAGCAGCTTTCCGCCATTCTTATATAAGACATAATACATAGGAAGACTTTGTTTTTCATATATATCTGTATTAGATGCCGCCTTATTCATAAGCAAACAGTCATCCTTAAGTCTGTGTCTTAAATACGTCATATAGGCTATCTGCTTATCCAACTGCTGCATGCGTTCCTGACATGCCTCTATAGTTTCATCAAGCGTATAATTCTGCATTTTACTTATCTGCTCATGCGTAAAACCATACTTTATATGCATTTTAGCATTGAGCACACCAAACACTCCATCATCATCGTAATACCTGTATCCGCTGTTCTCATCCCTTACAGCAGATATATAACCCATATCCTCATATCTTCTCACCGTATTTGTAGATACGCCAAGAAGCTTTGCAAGATCACTTATCTTATACCTCATATATCTTTCGCCTCTTTCATTTGTACACATTAATTTATATCATCATAATATCAGTACTATAATACTATTTCAATACTGTTTAAAGACAACATTTCCATAATCCAGACTATATCATGCCCGCTTACATAAGCTCAGCTATGCCTGACAGTCTCACATATCTGTCTGATATACGGTACCATGTCGGAAAATCAACGACTCCTGTCTGTGGCATATTGTTAATCCTCTGAAACTGTCTTACCGCTTCTGCTGTCTGCTCTCCATATATTCCATCAACTGACAATGGTGGTATAGCCTTGTAATAATCTCCTATGAGATTCAGCTGCTCCTGAAGCTGTCTTACTTTCTGACCCGATGACCCTATATCAAGATTGGCACCAGGCCATGATGAAGGAATACCCTGTATCTGCTCTGCTGTATTTATATACATATCATCGCCATAATAATATCTTAATATATCGATTGATGAATATCCCTGGTCACCAAGATACTTACTTCCCCACTGTGTCATCCAGTTCGGACAGCTTGATTTTTTTCCATCACAGTACTGTGTAAGTATTGGCTGCTTAACATTCGGACGTGAAAGATAATTATCAAATATTTCATCTACTACATTTGATATACTCTCAAATATATTTCTGCCATTCACCCATTTATGATCAAATGCTGTTGAAGATGTTATAGTAAAATTATAACTCTGGTTTCTATACCATTCTGTATACACCCTGTTCAATGTAAATGACATGATTGCAAGTATATTAGCCTCTAACGTCTGCCTTGGCCATGTTGAATATATCTCGCTGCTTGCAACATTTTTAATATAATCCTTATACCTGACATAATAATCAAGCGCCGTTGAATCAGTAGGAACACCATCATGCACAACTATAGTTTCAGGAATAACAACACGGCTTAATACTATCTCACCAGACTGGTTAAGTGGCTTTATCTCACTCTCTGGTATCTTGGCTGGATAGTTTCCATACAGGGTATTAACCGGAATAACTATATTATCTTCCGCAACTGCATACTCATTTTCATTAAGATATACATCCTGTATACTCGTTTCTCCTGAAAAGACATCTATTCCGGATATGTTAGTCTCCTCATATCCGTTGGCACTGACATCAATCGTATATTCTGCAAATGGCTGTTTTTCCCCTGGCTCCATGCTGTACTCTATCGGTGGTGCTAAAAGTTCATCAAGATTAACCGCCCCCTCTGAATCCGTTACAAGTTCATTTATTATCGAATCCGGATTACCTGTGTATGACAGAGTGATTCTTGCATTTGCAAGCGGTGCTCCCTGCTGTTTATCATATACATTTATGTGCATCTTCCCTTTATCTATCATATCCTGTGGTGTTTCCATAGTATGAACATACACCATTATACCCCCATTCTGTATACACCTATATACAAAAATCAATATTTTTTCATTATTATATGTATCTTTATATATTTTTATGAATAAAATAAAATGATAATTCCCTTAGGAGCGGATATGTCAAAATATAAAGTAGCTCTTGATGCAGGTCATGGTGGCAGCGATCCTGGTGCTGTTTATAATGGCAGACAGGAAAAAGATGATACCCTCGACCTTACTCTGGCCGTCGGAGATATTCTTAAAAAAAATGGAATTGATGTTTTCTATACAAGAACTAACGACGAATATGAGACACCTTTTAAAAAGGCAACTGATGCTAACAACTCAGGAGCTGATCTTTTCGTGTCAATACATCGAAACTCTTCTGAAAAGCCCAACCAGTATTCTGGTGTTGAAACTCTTGTATACAATGATTCAGGACTTAAGTCAGAGGTTGCAAGAAACATAAACAACCAGCTTGAGAATGTTGGATTTAAGAATCTGGGAGTTGATACCCGGAAAAATCTTGTGGTACTTAAGAGAACTAAGATGCCAGCTGTCCTTGTTGAAGCAGGCTTTATAAATAATGAAAAAGATAACTATATATTTGACCAGGAATTCGATAAGGTTGCAAATGCTATAGCTGATGGAATATTAGAAAGCCTCCCTATTGGTTCACGCAACTCTAATACTCACCATTCAAACAGCAGCTACAACAAAGCTAACAGCTCCAATAATACCAGCAGTTCCAATAATACCAATAGTTCCAACAATACCAACAGCTCCAACAATACCAATAATTCCAGCAACGCCAGCAATATCAACAGTTCCAGCAATGCCAGCAATTTAGGAGCTTCTAGTACTTTCTATGATTCTAGTAGTTTCGGAAATTCCGGCCATTCCGGTAATTTCATCGGCACAAGCAGTTCTATTAATAGTGATAATGCCTCTTATAGATATGATATAACTCCAAAAACAGAGACAGAAAGTATTACAGAAGGTATTAACAACTCTGATAATTATACTGCTGACACCGGATATAATCTCTGCAATGATAACTCCTGCAACAGCCTACACAATAACTCCTGCAGCAACACCTGCAATAATTCATATATACATCAGCCTCTCTACCGGGTTCAGACTGGTGCATACCACAATAAAGATAATGCAGACCGCTTATTAAACTCTCTACTTATAGATGGCTTCCCAGCCTTTATAATATATGAAGATGGTTACTACAAGGTACAGGTAGGTGCATTTGCCGAACTATCCAATGCAATCAAAATGGAACGACGGCTAAGAAGATTTCATTATAGTACCTATATCGTTGTTTAATTGAATATTAGTTGGTGACGAACGGACGAC
>UMFS01022810.1_pt1 | contig 13505 bp, 8 predicted proteins | sample 1965071 | NCBI WGS metagenome assembly UMFS01 (sample SAMEA4836052, study PRJEB28245) | human gut metagenome | biome: gut microbiome; material: fecal sample | place: Denmark | collected 2008
TGCCTCCATTCCTGTCAGAGGAAGCTGATATTTCTTATAAAGCGCCCCTGCTTTATTTCCGTTTGCATATATCTGTTTTATATCGGATGTTTCAAGGATTTTTCTTATATCCGTTGGTGTTACATTTTTGATACTGCTGTCGCTCGAACCCCTGATGTCACAGCTTTGTATCACATCCCATATAGCTATATGATTTTTAAACAGCATATATTTTTTCTCATCTATCGTCTCCGGCACCGGTTCATCCAATAGATACGCAAGCAGCTTCCAGAAACGGTTCTGCTTGTGTCCGTAATAGAAATTGTTTTCCCTGGATTTTACGGATGGAAGCGTTCCGAGGATGAGGATTCGGCTGTTTTCGTCATAGACAGGCTTAAAGGAGTGGGTTATGTGCTCGTATTCCATTAGCCTTTATCACCTCTTATCATCTTTAAACGTTCTCCTTTGTTATTTCAATATTTCTTCCACTTTACAGCTATGTTTTTTACTTTCCTTCCAATAACCAATTCCAACCGCAAGTATCCTTCCTGTGTATATCTTTTGCCCTGCAAGTTTAGGCATAAATTTAAGTGCATACTTTTTATCTATGATTTGTGCAATTGCTTCATCCGGAGTGTGATCTACCTTTAATTCAAGGATTATACAATCTGCAGTTGTATCATATGGATAAAAAATAAAATCTACATATCCTGTTCCGGCCTTATCCTCACGCTCCACACGATAACTGTCCCTTGCTGCAAGATATACCAGATTAACTATTGCAGATAACTCTGTCTCATGATTATACGATAGCAGAGGCACCTCCGTGTTATGCGCAAATTCCAGTATCCTTTCCATAGTCAGCGTGTCCCCTGCCAAGGTTGCCTTAAGCATTTTCTCGGACTCTTTTGCTAAACGGTATACATATCCCAATGACTCATTTTTTACAAGAAGCTCATCAAATTTCTCCATCAGCTCTCTGTTTGGAATGCACACTTTTCCATTAAGATAGCTTAAAAATCCATACACTACCATCGCAGAATATATCTCGTCTCTTGTTGAAAGATTCATTGATGTTGCCGCATACTCTTGTATTTTTGCAGTCACGGACTCACCGGATATCATAAGTGCCAGATCATCCCTGACATCAGAAATATTATTTCTGATATAATAATATATCTCATCATATGGTCCCGAGCTTGTCCAGTAATTTGCAAGATTGTTAAACTGCAATGCAAATACCACTGAACGTGGATTGTAAACACGTTCCCCCGACTTTGTATAGTAACCATTATACCAGTCACGGAGTCCTTTCCTCGTCACGCTCTTTTCCTTATGCTGCCTGTCACACTCTACAATATAGCGTCTGTACAGATCATCCACTTCATCATCGGTAAATCCAAAATACTCTCCAAACATCGGTGAATTTACCATTGTAAACTCTGCAAACATATTAAGCTCAGAACCACTGGAATATTTTGCAATAGGTAAAATGCCTGTCATATATGAAAGAACCACATATGGGCGATCCTTCAAAAGATTACTTAAAAATGCCACATATTTTTCTTTATCAATCTCATTTATAAAATCTCTGTGGAATATAAAATCCCATTCATCCAATACAAATATAAATTTCTCACCACACTGCACAAATACACTCTCAAGAATGTCTCCGACTGCATCTGCCTCATTTATTTTAACCTGTGGAAATGCTTCCTTTACATCTTCAATCAAAAGTGCTTCTATGCGCTCAATATATTGTGTATATGAATCACAGTTTCTTGGCATTTTACTGAAATCTATGCGAATGACATTATATTGATTTTTATATCTTCTATAGTCATCCACCTGTGATATTGTAAGACTATCAAAAACTTCACTCGAATCCGATGCTTTCTGAAAAAATGAGCTAATCATATTTGCCATAATTGTTTTGCCAAATCTACGCGGTCTGGTAATACAAATATGACGATTTCCTGCGCTTACATATGGAAACAATTCCCTAAGCATAAGTGTTTTATCCACAAAATACGGACTTAAGCTCTCACTTTTATACAATGTATATGGTGTTATGCTGTTCAGATATGTTCCCATAGTGTCTGCTCCTTTTCGATACCTGTCTTTTCTATAGTTTTATTATACCTTATAGCTGATACTTTTACGAGTCAATTAAATGATTTTTCTCATAAAAAAACTCACAATCGTTTTTTCGATTGTGAGTTTGCACATCTGCTAAACACATTATATATGAGTAATCTGATTTCATCAGCTCAGCTCAATCTCATATGCTCCGGCTTCAAAATCCACCGTTAGAAGCGCATATGCTTCACCGTTATCATAGCGGATTGAAAGCTTTGGTCCTTCTCCTGCTACTGTGATGACAGCTCCCTTCTCAAATGCCTTATGGGTGTTTCTCATGCGAAGCAGCTCAAGCTGCTTTGCAACAACATCCTTTTTTAGCGCCTCCTCAATATCGGAAGCACTGAGGTTTGTTCTGTTTATTTCCTTATGTCCTGATTCTCCTGCGCGCCTTACCGCCTCATGGTCATTTTTGCCTGCAAAGAGGTCCAGATACCATACCTGCGGCTTGCCCGGCATGAACATCTGAATAGCACGGGCCAGAAGCATTTTGCTGTCAGACTCACCAAGCGCACTGTAATATGTGGCATTGACCTGATAATATATATTCTTCTGTCCATGAAGATTTTTGACCATGCCGCCACGAGATACAATCAAATCTATAAGCGAGCGAATATCGTCCTCCGGAAGCAGACCCTTTAAATCCAGAAGAGGTATGCCGTCATGGCAGCCAAGCATATTGACAGTGGAGATTTTATCATCCACAACCTCACGCGCCCATTTTGCAAGGTAATCTGCTCTCCTGTTCTCAATCGCGTCAATTACCAGTCCCGGTAAAAAGAAATCATATGTGGCATAGCCCTTATCTGCAAGGGTTTTGTATATTTTCTCCTCATATGCCGCGTGTATTTCAGGCAGCAGAGTCAGCCCGAGCGGAGCTGCAAGCTCATGGATCTGCTGTAGAAATTCCCAGGTCTCAGGATCATTCAGGAAATTCTTTTTCCCCGGTGCCTTAGGCGCATAGGCAAATGCATCGAGCCGCACAATAGCCGCACCGTAAGATGCTATTTTTTCAAGTGTTTCACGATAAAAATCCCATACCTTTTCGGACTTTATATTTAAATCCATCTGCCCCAGATATTCTCTGCCATGCACCTCCTGGTAAAATGTGTTCCAGTATGGCACCCTTCGTCCATCCGGAAACTCAACCATGAGAATCGGAAGCCCCGGCTTTCTGAAAAACATCTGCTTTAAGCATGACTCATCAGGCTGTATGTAGCCCTCGTCCGTCATGACTCCATGACCTTCCCAGAATTTGTTCCAGTCTATGAAAAAATCCCGGTACTCCGACTCATCGCCCTTTTCCACAAGATCCTTGAACTGTGGTGACTGTGCTGAAGCATGATTTAAAATAAAGTCAAGCTTTAAGTCAATCCCCAGCTCCTTCAATTGCGATAAATCCTCTATTGTCGCAAGCTCCTCATTCAGATTGTAGTCCACGACCGAAAATCCGCGATCCAAATCCGAATGATACAGGCTTGGCAGAATATAAAATGATGAGAATGTGTCCTGCATTTCCTTCTTTTTGAGCAGCGCTGCGATATCGGAAAGCTTACCGCCCAGACTGTCAGGATATGCGTTAAGCATAGGTTTATTGTTCATAGACTTTGCCATCCTTTCCAACTACTATACGCGCATTTTTACTCTGTAAATCAAGCTTTTCCTGCTCCAACTCTACCACGCGGCATATGAAAGGGCTTGCGGCGTTTTCGTCACGTCCTCTCTTAATGCGGCGCGCCTTAGTCTCCTCAGGCGAACTCTCCAAAAATACAGGTATATCAACACCCTTAAGGTATTCGCTTCCTCCGTGGGTCCACTCCAGGATGAGCACCTTAATTCCTGTAAAATCAGTTTCATCATATGAGATATCACCGTCCTGGCGGCCCATATGCTTTATCTCAATTATATCTTTTCCTTCCTTAAACTCTGAAAGCTCCTTGTTAATCCTGTCAAAGTCAATCTCCTTAGGTGTTCCAAGATATCCACGTAAGCCATCCTCGCCGGACTCGTTATACACATTAAGGCGTTCTTCGTCGTTTCTCATCGGGATACGGTGTGGATAATTGTCCCCAGTCAGCACATAGCAGGCTGTATTATCCTTCAAAAAATACTGCTGCAGGGCTGCTGCAATCGTTGTCTTTCCTGAGCCTGAGCCGCCGTAGATGCTTATTACAATACGTTTATCAGAAGAACTATCTGCAGTGTCAGCCTCACTTAATTTTAGATTGCCGCACACCTTCTTTATCTCATCATACAGCTTCTTTGCCTCATCAAGCCTGATAAATGAAAACTGATATGCCTCATACTCCTTTACGGCAAACGGAAGCGGTATTCCTACATTCATCAGTGCTGCACCTGTGTACTGCCTGCCGGTATTTTCCTCAATATATACTGCATCAGACTCCAAGCCTTTAAGCTTCACATAGCAAGTAGCCGCGTTTGCCTCCGCATACAGACGAACCACGCTCACAAGCGCCCTGTCCTTTGTCCTTGAGACAGACATCCAAGCAGCCACCTCATCCTCAAATGGGCTTGTAAGACGCCAGTAGGTGCCCTCATTTATAAGCATCTCATACTTCTTAAAGGTCTTTATCTGCTCTCTGATTTCTTCCTTTTCCTCATCCGACAGAAGGGCCGGATTCAGCTCATAGCCAAAAGTTCCTGCCATGGCTGTGATGCCTCTTGTTTTAAGGCTTGTCACTCTGCCTGTCTGATGATTTGGCACTGCCGATACATGCGCTCCCATGGATGATACCGGATAGAAGAACGATGTGCCATACTGTATTCTTGTGCGGTTTATGGCATCTGTATTGTCACTGCACCATATCTGCGGACTGTAGTAGAGCATGCCTGCATCAAATCGTCCACCGCCACCGCTGCAGCCCTCAAGAAGTATATCCGGATATCTTGTCACCAGACGCTCCATAAAATCATACACTCCAAGCACATAGTCGTATGCAAGATTTCCTGCATACACATCAGCCATGCTTCTGTTCATATCCCACTTAACGTAGTCGATTTTTCCCTGGTCAAACACTGCGCAGATCTGATCGAAAATATTGTCCCTGACTTCTTTTCTCGAAAAGTCTAAAATAAGCTGGTTTCTTGAGCGTACAGGAAGCTTTCCCGGAATCTGGATAGCCCAGTCAGGATGCTCTCTGTACAGATTACTGTCCTCATTTACCATCTCAGGCTCAATCCATATTCCAAACTTCACTCCCTGTGCATGCACTCTGTCGATGAGCTCTGAAAGCGTTCCTCCAAGCTTTTTCTCATTCACAAACCAGTCTCCGAGTGATGAATTATCATCATCTCTCTTTCCAAACCAGCCGTCATCCATGACCACCATATCTATGCCCAGTGATGCGGCCTCCTTTGCAAGGTCTACTATCGTATCGCCTGTAAAGTCAAAGTAAGCAGCCTCCCAGCTATTGATGAGCACTGGTCTTACCTCATGTGCAAATCTGCTCCTGCACACATGCTCACTGATGCAGGTGTGGTACTGATGTGAAAGCTGTGAGAAACCGTCTGCCGAGTATGACATAATCACCTCAGGCACTGTAAAGGTCTCTCCTGCCGCAAGCGGATATGAAAACAGCTCATCGGAAAGCCCCATTAAAAGGCGTGTCTGGTTAATCTGATCCTTCTCTGCCTCACATGAGAAGTTGCCACTGTATACAAAAAGCATACCATAGCAGTCTCCTGCATTTTCTGTAGTATCTCGCTGTGCGAGAATAACTGCCGGATTGTACTGGTGGCTCGAGGTTCCTCTGCGGCTTCCGAATGAAAGTGTGCCGTGTCCTAAGTGTGTGCGCTCAAGATTGCGCTCCATGGCATGCTTACCGTAGAATCTGATCACATCATAATCTCCGTAAACCATATCCAGGCAGGCAGCATGAGCCTTTTCAATTGTAATATTTCTACTACCTGTATTTTTAATGAGCACACTTCTTGTGATGACATCACAAGCCTCGAGCACGCCATAAAGCAGATGCACCTCAACGCCTGCGATATCATCGCCAAGAACTATTTCAAGAGTCTGCGCTTCATCATCAGATGCCCACACTGCCGGAAGTCCCTTTAGAGCGTATTTTCCGTCTCTGATTTCATGACTCTTATAAAGAAGCTCAACACTCTCAGTGCCCTGTTCGTTTTTGATATCAAGCGCAATATTTCTGAAATCGCCTGTGCCAAGAGTCGGATACTCCTGTGGCAGCGTATCAAGCGAATATGTACGGTTCATGCCTGCTGCGTAAGGATTGCCTGAAAAGCCTCTGTCAGCATATGTCAGCACATAGTCCATATCACATGTGCTTTTTGCTCCGTAGTACAGATGCAGCAGATAGCCCAGTCTGTCCACCTGCATCTGATATGTGGTGTGAGCTGTCTGTAAAGTAATAATTTTCTTGTTTGGATTAAATATAATTGCCATAAAATCACCTCATATTATTGTTAAAATAGTGTTTAAAAATTATCCCTTGATTGCACCGTTTGCAACACCGTTTAATATCTGCTTCTGGCAGATTATATAGAATATAAGTATCGGTATCAAAGCCAGAATATATGATGCAAATGCCAGATTGTAGTTGGTTCCAAACTGTGTCTGGAAATTCAGCTGTGCCAACGGCAGTGTATTCTGTCCTGTTCCTGACATGATGACAAGCGGTGTCATGACATCATTCCATGTACCGAGCGCTGTCAGGATGGCTACTGTCGCATGCATAGGCTTCATCATAGGAAATACAACTCTCCAGTATGTTGTCCATGTACTTGCGCCATCGATGTCTGCAGCCTCCTCAAGTGCCATAGGGATATTTTTCAAGTATCCACTATATAATAATACATTCATTGGCATGTAAAATACAAGATATAAAATGATAACTCCTGCCCTGTTTCCAAGTCCCATCTGCGCAGTCTGCTTTACAAGAGGCATCATGAGAATTGAGAATGGCACAAACATACCGCTTACAATGTAAAGATATATGAAACGGAAGCTCTTTTTCCTTGCCATGCCTCGTCCGATAACATATCCTGCAATCGAATGGATAAGGATTGCGAGAACAATGGTCACAATAGTGATAAGCAAGCTGTTTCCGAGAGAATGCCAGAAATCAGTCACCTTCATAGCCTCTGTGAAGTTTGAAAAGCTCCACTTTGAAGGGAATGAAAGAGCTCCTGCGACATCATTTGTCATCTCACTCGGTTTCTTGAAGGCAATGATAACAGCCATATACAGCGGGAAAAATACGGTTAAGGTTCCCAATATTAAAACGATGGTAAGTACCCAGTTTGTTTTTTGTTTTTTCATTATAACTGCTCCTCCTTCTTATTCATAACGCCCATCTGGAATAGTGAAATAGCCACAATTACAACAAAGAAAATTACTGCGTTTGCACTCTGGAAGCCAAACTGTCCTCCATCCATACCATTTCTGTAAATCAGGTATGAGATTGACTCAGTGCTCTGCGCCGGGCCGCCCTTTGTCAATGACATAATCTGGTCAAATACCATGAGGAAGTTCTTTGTGCTGAGCACCAGATTGATTGTAACAAATGGCATAACGAGTGGAAATGTAACCTTCCAGAACTGTTTCCATTTGCCTGCTCCGTCGAGCATGCTGGCTTCGTAAACATCCTCAGGCACTGTCTGCAGTCCGGATATATAAATGATGGTATTCATGGCAACCGCCTGCCATACCCCGACAATCAGCACACCAATCCATGCATATTTTTCACTCGCCAGAATACTGTTTTGTAAGAAACCGATGTTGAAGGTATTTCCTACTACCGGCAGAATATATGTAAAAATAAAGCTGAAAATGTAACCAATAACCAGTCCGCCAAGGATATTCGGTACGAAATAAACACCTCTTAATGCACTCTTGCCGCGGATATTGCTGTTTAACGCAACTGCCATTACAAGGCTTAATACATTTACAAGTACGGTTCCTGCAATCGCATATTTAAAGGTAAACAGATAGCTCTTTCCGACTCTGGCGTCGGTAAACAGGTCTGTATAGTTTCTAAGTCCGACATAATCATATGAGCCATAGCCCTTGTAGTTTGTAAAGCTGTAAATCACACCCTTTATCATCGGCAGTGTGTTGAATGCGAAAAATAAAACCACAACAGGTATCACAACGGCCCAGAATGTCTTGTCTCTATTTGACATTTTCTTTTTCATTTTGCATCCTCCTGTTCCTTCTGGTAATCCTGTACTTCACGAATCAGATCTCTGTTGTAACGCTTCCAGTCTGAATCAAATTTCTTTAAGAACTTCTCCTTTGCATTGTCGCCTGTGTCAAGCAGATATGTCTGAATCATGGCATCCACGCTCATCTCACTTGGATAATGATGATCCTGATAATCCGACATACGGTTGTCCTTTATATACTCCTGCATATCCTTCAGTGTATCCGGTATTGCGAAATCTCCATCCTTGCAGGCAATTCCGCCCTGGTCATCCAGATATGTCTGAATTGTCTCATCGCTGTACAGATATTCAAGCACCTCGTATGCTGCTTCCTTATTTTTGCAGGCCTTCATAACTGAAAACTGTAAATCTATTCCTGAATTTAACACATTGTCAGCCTCATTATCATTTGCCGGGAAAGTAAATGAACCGATATTCATATCAGGATTAACCGACTTAATCTGAGGAATAGCATAGCTTCCTATCGTGTACATGGCAGCTTCACCTCTGGCAAAGGCTGTACATGCGTCATTATAGCTGTAAGCATATGGATTGTCCTCTGCATAATCAAGTAATGTGCGTATCTTGTCGGCAACCGGAGAATATGCCTCCTCAAATGTCGTATTTCCCATATTTACCTGATTACAGGTGTCTGAATCACAAAGGCCTACTGCAAGAGCATTCCACGGTGCCAGACATGTCCATGTATCCTTAAAGCCCAGATACAAAGGAAGTGTTCCGCTTTCCTTTATCTCATCGCACAGTGCTGTAAACTCACTCCAGGTTGTAGGCACCTTCCAGCCATTCTCCGCAAACATATCCTTGTTGTAAAGCACTCCTGCTGCATTTGCGGCGTAAGGAAGTGCATAGGTGCCATCCTTTGGAATGAACTCAAGCTCCTTGTCCATATCCAGATATGCCTCTTTTACAGTGTCCACTACATCCAGATCTGAGATATCCTCAAACAAATCTGCATCCAGGAAATTTGAATAATTGATATCTCCACCTATTGCAATGATATCCGGATAATCCTCACGGATGAAGCGTGTCTTTAAAATAGTCATAGCCTCATTCGGAGATGAGATAGTCAGATGAATATCATCGTGAGTCTCATTAAATTGCTTCTCAATCTTCTCGAAAGCCTTAACAGCCTCCGGCTTATAAGAAACCACCTCAATCTCAGTTTTTCCGTCCGCCCGCTTTTCATTTCCACATCCGGTCAGTCCTGTCGTGCACATTCCGAGTGCCAGCACAACCGCCATAGCCTGACAAATCTTTCTTTTTGCCATATTTTTTCACTCCTTTTCTGTTTTATTTGCTCTTTTTCCTGATAAACCGATTATAACATACCATTATGTATACAATAAATACCCTTATTTTTGCTTTTTTATATCAATATGCTATAAAATATGCTATAATTGCATATAATGTCGCATAAGGGTATATTTATAGTATTAATCAATAAGGAGTGACTCACATGGACAAGCTTTCCTTCAATATTTTTCCAAATGTAAATTTCATAGATTTGTGTATGTACCAGTTCGGCCACGAGCAGTGCGAACCTGGACACTCATTTGGTCCTGCCACAAGAAACCACTATCTATTCCACTATGTACTGTCCGGCACCGGCACTCTGATGGCCGATAATGCAAAGGGCATTACACAAACCTACAACATAAAAAGCGGGCAGGGCTTTCTGATTTTTCCCGGCCAGATAAATACCTATATCGCAGATGACAAGCTTCCCTGGGAATACATATGGATTGAGTTTGACGGTCTGCGCGTCAAGGAGGCTCTCACCACAACAGAGCTTACCAAAAATAATCCTGTATATCACACACACTCAAAGGATATCCGCGAAAAGCTTGTTGAGGAAATGCTCTACATCACAAGGCACCCCTCAGAATCACCGTATCACCTGATTGGGCATATGTACCTTTTTCTGGATTATCTGATGCAGTCAGCCAAATCATCAAAACTCGTTCCAGGTGGGAAAATGAGTGATTTTTATATAAAAGAAGCAATGAATTATATCGAGCAGAATTTTCAGAATGATATATCAATCGAAGATATTGCCAGAGTCTGCGGCATAAACCGAAGCTATCTGGGCAAGATTTTCAAAAATTCAGTTGGACATTCACCTCAGGAATTTCTCATGAATTATCGTATGATAAAGGCCACAGAGCTTTTAAAGCTGACCTCCTTATCCATCGCAGATGTTGGTTCTGCCGTTGGATACGAAAATCAGCTTCATTTCTCACGCGCCTTTAAAAATATCTACGGAGTGGCTCCGAGGGAGTGGAGGAACGAGCATAAATAAGCTCACTGTTCATCCTTCACAAATTCATTTACATTGTCATGGGTCACCTTCTCATACGGCAGATAAACATACTTTTTATCCTCAAACTTTATGTTTTTCATGCTGCCCCCGGTGGCTGCCAGATAAGCAAGCTGAGCCATAGCCCTTGCCTGTCCCTCCTTGTCATTGTAGACTGTTGCCGCAAGCTTCGACTGCTGCACTGCTTCAAGCCCATCGTCTGTGCCGTCCACTCCAAAAAATGCAGGTACATTCGACTCCGTCACACCAAGCTTTTCGTATGCATCTATCGCTCCGAGTGCCATTGCATCGTTGTTTGCAATAACCAGCTCTATGCTGTTTTTATACTGACCTATAAGCTGTGTCATACGGTTCTGCGCCTGAGCACGATTCCAGTTTGCTATCTGACAGCTCAGCTTTTCTATCTGAAGACCGTTATTCTTCATGCTCTCTGTCACACTCTCTGTCCTGACGATGGCATCCTGATGTCCCATCTCTCCCTCCAGGATGACGTACTGTATCCTGCCATCACCGTTTTTATCCACACCCGGATTATTCTTTATATAATCGGCGATGAGTTCCCCCTGCATCTGACCTGACTGCTTTGCCTTGGCCCCGACATAGTACAGCTTATCCCAGCGATTTAAATCCTCATCAACCGGCTCCCTGTTAAAGAAAATAATCGGGATGTCCTTCTCCATTGCAGCATTTATAATATGCGACAAATCTGTTCTGTCTGCCAGATTAATACACAGCACATTGCAGCCGTCCTCTATCATCTCCTGCACCTGGTCATCCTGTGCACGCTGTGAGCCTGCAGCATCCATGATTGTCATGCTGATATCGTATTTGTCTGTATCAAGACTTGCGCACTCCTTTTTGAAGGTTTCTATCAGCTCCCCGATAAATGTATCCTTCTGGTCATAGCATGTCACGCCTATATATATCTGTTTTTTCTCGTCAACTCTTGTGCTGCTGCACGAGACAAATGACAATATCAGTGCAAAACACAGTATTATCATAGTATTTCTTATTCTGCTTCTCATTTATTGTTCCCCCACTACTGGCTGATTGCATACAAAAGCTTCTTGTTTTCTTCATCAAACAGATTTTTTCTGGTAAGAAGCTGGTAAGATACCGGCTTTTCCTCTACTGAATATTTTCTACTGCCACGCAGCATATCCACCAGTCCTACAACACTTTTGTATCCGGCAGCAAATTCATCAGGTGTGATAAGAGCCTCTGTCCAGCCCGAATCGAGATAATATATGGCTTCTGTTGAGTTTCCTATTCCATATACCAGTGCACCCTGCAGATTATTATCAGAGGCTTCCTTTGCCGCATCAACCACACTTGCATCATCTATTGCAAGAACTATGTCAACCTTTCTCTGTGACTGCAGATTTATTTTCTCCCCGGTATCCGAAACACCTGATACAATCCACATCACAACACAGCCGCTCTCCGCGAGAGTATCCTTTATGCCATCAATGCGTTTTTTACAGGCATCGGATTCAGTGTTTTCACAATAGATTCCTATTTTTTTACCTGAAAGTGTTCCGTTGTTGTCAGCAAGAAGCTTTTGTGCCAGTTTGGCACCCATGCTGTACTGGTCAAACTCCACTGTATTTAACGACTTAAAGCTCTCGCTTCCCGCCTGGTCTCCGACTACCATTATCGGTGTCTTTTTATTTATCCGGATAAGTGTATTAAGGCTTTTTTCTTCTGTCATTTTTTCTGCTGTCGGCTTGAAAACGACCGCATCAGCTTTTTTGTTTATCTCCTGCTTTATGACATCAATTTCATCTGACATGTTGTTCAGATTTTCCTTACTTATCATAACTACATCCACACCATACTCAGAGGCCGCCATTTTCATGCCATATTTAAACGCAGCACTGTGGCTTTCATCCACATCAGCCATCACAACTGCAATACGCTCCGGTTTTTCATTGAGCTTATTGTATGCGATAAAACCTATTCCTATCACAAGTAGTACTCCCAGCAGCAGCTCTGTTATGATGAAGTTTCTCTTATTCTTGCTCATATTTGTCCATTTATTTTTCACTGTCACTCTCACACCTCCCATGCAGCAAGGCAATTGTACTTGCTTCATGCTATATGATGCTCCTCAAATTGAAGTCTGTTTTCCTCTGAATAGACAATTGCCGGGATTTTGATTGTCACAACTGTTCCCTCATCAAGCTCACTTTCTATATGCAGGCCATAGCGCTCTCCAAACAGTATCTTTATCCTGTTATTTACATTGACAAGCCCCACTCCCGAGCCCTTCTTGTGAACCCTGTCCGTATTTGTCAGCAAAAGTGGAATTTCATTCTCCGGAATGCCCATTCCGTTGTCTGATACCGTTATGATGATATCCTCTCCCACTTTTTGGCCTCCGACTACTATCTCTCCGAAATCGTCCAGCTCTCTGATTCCGTAATTTAGTGCGTTTTCCAAAATCGGCTGAAGCACCAGCTTCACCGCACAGTAGTCCATTATTTCCTCGTCTACATCAAAGCTCACCTCAAATTTGTTCTTATAGCGCACCTTCTGAATATTCATGTAGCTTTTTGCGTGCAAAAGCTCATCTCGTACAGGTATTATGGTATGTCCCTTCGACAGACTGATACGGAAAAGTTTTGCAAGCTGCGTAATCATAAACGAGGCCTCCTCGTTTTTGCCTCCTTCAATCATCCATGTGATGGAGTCAAGAGTATTATACAAAAAGTGCGGATTAATCTGGCTTTGAAGCACATCAAGCTCGCTCTTCCGTCTCTCGTTCTGCTCCCATACGATCTTTTTCATGAGCTCATTGTTCTGCTTATATGAATTACGTATAGAGTATCCCAGATGCCGTATCTCTGAGGAACCA